>BNJV01002682.1_pt1:287500-524260 | contig 524260 bp, 762 predicted proteins | sample 8540591 | NCBI WGS metagenome assembly BNJV01 (sample SAMD00202457, study PRJDB9452) | human saliva metagenome | host: Homo sapiens | reverse complement strand
TGGACCTGAGGTACTTAGACTAAAATTGAACCCCGGTAAGAAATATTATCAACTTTCTTTTAAGGGAGATGATAGAGTATCAAAATATTCCTATTTAAATGCAATCAAATCATTTATGGTAGCCGGTCAGATTCTATACACGGATGGATCCTTCCACCTGGGAGCTTTTTTGAACATGGGGCAAAATATATCTTGATGATTCACAAATGCAAAGTACTTGAAGATATTCTCTTTTCTCGTTCCTACAGCCAATGCGGATAAAGCAGGAAATTTTAATAGCGGAAGATGAAGTAGCTACCATTCCTTTTCCTAAGAGCCTTAGGGCTAAAGTAGAACGTTTGTAAAATATAAGAAAGAAGTGTGAAAGAAAACCGGTACAGAAACTGGAACAATCTTTCGCCGCTTTTCTTCATTTCCAATCATTTAATTTCACACGTCACCGCTCGGAGCGGCAGGAATACATTCTTTAGCTTTATTAAAGCGATAAATCGTATTTTATATACCGAGACAAATGCATAATATCTCATACTTGCTTATTCTTTTCTTTGCTTGGGACGACTCAGGAGTCAGCAGAAAGGATACAGCTGTGTTTTAGCACTAGAGGAGAAGAGAGAAATGAAAATGTTGGTGAGCGGTGGCCAAAAGAAAAGAGCCGAAACCGAAGACGGAGTGCTTTGTTCCAAAGCTGAGCGGCTAAGCAGCAAAATGTCGATTTTGATCGGCCTTTTGCTCGGCGATTGCGCTTATCGGGACAGGCTCTATTCTAATTACATTAGTAAGAGCAGTATGAAAAGACCGTTGACAGCAATATGGTGGATAAAACCCATATGGCCATCAATGATATTGAAAAATATTCCTTTACCAGAATCAGGTGGTTGCGGAAACCATCTGAGAGGGCATTATGTCGGCCTATGAGACCCAGTGAAGAGGTAGGGAGCAGTGCCCGCCAATATCTGGAATATTGTGATGGAAATGGAAATGCCGCTGCCACCAAGGTGATGGGGCCGACCACTTTCCAGTCTCGGGTAAGAAATGTGGCAATTCCGGCAAATCTTTTATAATGCGGAGTCTGCTATGTTGGACCTCTCTTACGCGGCGGTCAACAGTGATGACAGTAGTATTTATGCAGGAGTTCTATTTTGATCAAGGGTGCCTTTATTCCCGGCGTGGATGATTATTCTGTATCTTAGCAAGGAAAATGCCAAGACTCGTACTAGCAGACCTATTCCGCAGGCTATCAGGAAGAAGAGGATTTAAGCATTTAAAAGAAACACAAAAGCTTAGCGTTAGCAGCATTTATCAGGATGCCTATACCAAGGACTGGGTTCCATATATGGTTCCTATCGTGATTAAAGAGGAATTTAAGGGCTATGTTCTTGTGGATATGAAAATGGATGTTTTCGAACTTTCGCAGCAATCGGACGAACGTTTTCCATCTTTGGCGGTTGAGTTTGACAGATCATGATGGCAATGTTGCTTATTCTATGGATGCGGACGCCGTTGCAAAACCCGTAAAGGATACTATTATCGCGGAGGATGCATACAATACCTGGAAAGCATGAAGGCAGAGGGAAAAATCATTTTAATGTGGTTACCGACAGCTTGGATAAGGGAAAGTAAAGCGCTTTTCTGCGCCGTAGAAGTAGGAGATACAGACTGGTGGTCAGTGTCAGCCTTTCTGAAGCAGAATATAATGCTACTCTGATGACTTTGGTAAAGACTGCCGTGCTGACCAATTTATTGGGGTATTGATTTTGCTTGCCTTTACCCATTTCCTGATTCGTACCTCATTGGCTCTTTAAAGAAAATTCTTCTTCCGGAGTGAAGTGACAAGGGAAATTGATGATGACATTCAGCACAATAAGAAAGACGAAATCGGAGAGTTGGCAGAGAGCATGAGAGAAATCATGCAGAGAATACGACCATTATTTCCGACTTACAAAAATAAGCTCAGTGAGCTGTCCAAGGGAAATTTCAGCGGATATGGAAGATCAGGAGACTTATGCCGGTGCCTATGCACCTCCTACAGTCTCTTAGGGATATCTCGAGAGACCCGTCCACTATGAAGGAAATCAGAAATTCCGCAGAGCAGGTACAGGAAGGAGCGGATCAGGTAAGCAATGCCGCCCAGTCTCTTTCTGAAGGGTCTACGGAACAGGCTTCCATCGAAGAACTCTCCGCTACTATGGATGATATTTCCATAAGATTGACAGTACGGTAAAGATTACCGAGGAAGTGGCAAAGTCAGCAATGATGCGGAGAAGGCTGTAAATGTCAGCACCAATAAGATGGATGAGATGTCCAGAGCCATGCAGGACATTACGGAGAAACTCAGGAAATCAATAAGATTATCAAGACCATTGACGACATTGCTTTCCGAAACCAATATCCTCTCCCAAATGCTTCTATAGAAGCAGCCCGTGCCGGAGCGGCAGGAAAGGGCTCTTGCCGTTGTAGCAGATGAGGTAGGAAAACCCTGTCAAAAATCTGCCAAGGCAGCCCAGAATACCAGCAGTTTAATCGAAGAGGCTATCGATGCCATCGGTAAGGGTGCAAAGCTTTCCGAGGAAACTGCCCAGTCTTTGGTGGTGGTTTCTGAACAGAGTAAGAAAATCAACAGTATGATTACAAACATTTCCCTGGCATCGGATGAACAGGCCAAGGGCGTAAAGCAGGTAAGTGTGGAATCGACCAGATTTCTTCCCGTGGTACAGAATAACTCGCAACAGCGGAAGAAAGTGCGCATGGCCCGAAGAGCTTACCGGACAGGCTCATACTTTAAATGAGCTGATGGAAAAATTTCAGCTGAAGGAAGATTAAGGGATAAGCTGATGAATAGAGAGGACAACAGGATTAAATGATAGTTTAAGCAATGTTTTAAAAAGATGCTTAAAATAGCTAATTTCATTTAAAGACAAAATGTATAAATATTTACAGAATATTGAAGAAAAAGCGTACAAGTGCTATAATTCTCCTTAAGAATTTATTTTGCTTGCCTCATTTTTCCCCTCTAAAAATTTCTTTTTTCTTTCCCGAAGAAAGAGTAGCATATGAGAAGAGGCGAGGATAAGGGTTAAACCTTATGAGAGGAGTGTTTATGGACAGCACAGTAAAAAGAAAGGGAGGGTAGGGTTCTGGATTTGTAACTTTGCCTTCACCGAGCGCTGTAGCTTACTCTGTAAAGTGGCTCATTGTACAATTTTTAATCGCCAGTGTAGTCGACTGGTGGTTTAGGAGCAGAAGGAAAATGGTGCTACTTACCAATCTTTCTTTCGTAGCTCTTCACCTATTTAGCGCCTTTGTCTCGGTTCTTACATATCCGACTCATTTTGTGGGCGCCAAGTATCTGGTTCCTATCGGCATGGCTTTGATCAGCTTAGGATATTTCTTCGGCTTTAGATCATCCAGTCTTACCGATGTTGCTATCAAGTGATTGCTCTCGCTTCTATTGGAACCGGACTCTTTAAGCCCCAGACCAACCCATCACCGGAAAAGCTATTCTCCGATCCTAAAGATTTGGATATGGCCTTTTCTACTCAGTATTCCATGGTAAACTTAGGTTCCTTCATCGGAACCACTAGTGTGGGACTGATTGCAGGACATGAGGCTATAGAATCTGTTTCTGTTTGCTCTATTGTTATGTTGGTGAATGCTGTAATGTTCTCTTAGGTTGGGGGACCCTTGGGAGAAGCAGGAGCTAAGTCCTTTTAAGGATAGTGCAGAAGCAGCAGCATCCAAGGAGACTATTAAGACAGCTGGAGCCAAGAGACTTCTTACAGATCGAGAAGCAAAGAGTAATGGCAATTATCGCTGCTTCCTCTTCTCCTCCATCTTCTGGATTTTCTGGTATTTAGCATATCTACCTGTTTATGATCACTGGGGAGCAATGAACGATGCTAAGGAATTCATTAACATGAACTGGAAGCTTTTCGGATTCACGATTCCGACATCCTTCTTTGACTCTGAGAATGGACTTCTTTGCATTGCTTTAGGACCCTGCTTTTAGGACTTTTTGGGCTAGAGATGCGTAGCGCTCCCGCGGTGGTCTTAGTATCTTTAAGCATACTGCATTAGGTATGGGTATTTTAGGACTTGCTTTCTTGGTAGCTGCAATGGCAGAGATTACCAGAGCCGGAAGACCTGCAAGCTTACTTTGGGTTGTTGTATTCGGTTTCTGTATGTCTCTTGGCGAGATGACCTTCTCTCCATTGGGAAATTCCTTTATTTCCAAGTTTGCGCCCGAAAGCTCCTCTCCGCAATGATGGCGGTATGGACCTTTGCCATCTTTATTGCAGGACTTTCCTACGGAACCTTGTATAATATTATTTCCAAGATGCCATTTGCAAACTCGCAAACTTCGGTATTGCAGCGCTTTTGATTATTCTGCAGCGGTTCTTTGGGGAATGGATAAGAAGCTGAACAGCTTGATTACCAATGATCAGACAGAAGCAGCATAGAAAAAGAATAAGCGTATAAGAAGAGTGAAGGGGGAGGGCTGAGCCTCCCCTTTCCTTATAAAAAGACAGTAAAGAAGGGACTGTAGAAAATCGAGATGAGAAAGATTTTGCAATATAGGTCTGAATGCGGGGTAGTCTGGAGCCCGTGGGTACTTGCGAAAAACAAGAGAAACGCAGTTTTTTCGCTTAGTATCCCCTACGAGGCGAAGCTTAGCGAGAGCGTGCCCCGTTTCAGACCTATATTGCGTAGAAAAATCTTTTTGATTTTTACAGTCCTATCTTCTTTAAAGTCTTAGTCGTTTTGATTCAACCACTCCATCAATATCTTCTTGTAAAGCTCCTCTCATCGACAAAAGCACATGTGCCGAGAATAACGGAAAAGCTCCCACTTGGCATTGGGGATAGCATCAAACATTATTTTGCGATATAAGGAGAGCAAAGGTCTTCCACTGCTACAGATTAGGGTTGGCTTGGAAAAATCCTTCAGCTGATCCATGTAATTATAATCCTGAAGAGAACCTGTGGGAGTAAATTCATTTGGACCCCATCCTGCCACATAGGCTTCGGTTCCTGCCTTCTTCTTTCTGGTTAGCATTCTGCTGCATCGGGACCGAAGGGCCGGCACAGTGACGTGCTCATAAATTCTGTAATGGCTACGTCATAGTCCGGATCACTGTAGTTTCCGGTCTTCTCCGCCTTTGGCAATGGCTTCTGCATCTCCTTGGGAAGATAGCCCACTCTTCTTTCTGCTCACTTTCCCAAATGGCATTGTAGGGAAGGGTACTGAAAGAATATAGCTGGCAACCCCTCCGGCTTACATTCGCATTCATAGATGATAGCCAACATTCCGCCCCGTGACTGTCCAAGATATGTACTTCATCCAATCCTAAATGCTTTCTCTGTAATGATTAATCTCGTTTAGCCAAGTCTCCTTGGTCCAAAAGCTCCGGATGTCCGTCCGTAGGAATTTCTACAGCCCAGCTGGTCATACATAATCAGCTGACGTCCATCCTTTTTCGCAAGGTCATCCAAAACCTCGAATAGTTGTGGGTGGAACTGGTCCACCATGGAGCAGAAGAAGAGGCTTTTTATTGCCCTTATTCTCCAACAATACGATAATACGTTTCATAGCCTAAATAAGGCATGCGTCCTTCTGAATCTTTTGTCATAATGTCCTCCGTTTCCACCGGGCTGAGCCGCTGGTTTTCTGTAATGACTAGTATACCATAATTCCCAAGGGATGTTAATTATTTAACGGGAAATGCTATGAAGTCAATGCTTGAAGTAAATACTATGAAGCGGAAATCACTTCATACTAAAAATCCCCCAAGGGAGAATTACAATCCTTTGGGGGATTTTCAATCTTCTAACGAGAAAGCCTCGAATTGATAAAGCGAAAAGCTACGACAGTTCTCCGGAAAAAGTCTACGAATTCGATAAAGGGAAAACTATATTACCTCCCTTAACGATGCTTCCGTCTTCCTTTACAATCAGAAGATCCTTGGTGTAGTGGTTCAATACATGGCATCCGTCCTCGGTGATGATTACCGTGTCTTCTACACGTACGCCGATATTTTCCTCAGGGAATATAGATACCGGGCTCAACAGAGAAGCACTGTCCAACCTCGATAATCTCTTCATTAACGGAGGAAACGTCTCCCACCTCATGATCCTCGATACCTGCGGAATGTCCTGTTCTATGGGTGAAGTACTTACCATAGCCCTTCTCCTCGATATAGTTTCGGCAAGCCAACCACATCGCACATTCTGTTGCTGAGCTTTTGCCATAGCTATGCCCTGAAGGTTCGCATCACGGACAATCTGGTAGATTTCCTTATGTCTTTCACTGACTTCTCCAATGAAGACGGTTCTGGTCATGTCGGAGATATAGTCATTTAAGACACCGCCGATATCCAGGATAACGCAATCTCCTTCTTTCCCTTGTGTCGTCGGTAACGTGGTGAGGATCTGCGGCACCGTGTCCGTAAGCGGTAATGGGATCAAAGGAAACGCCGGAACAGCCGTGCTTCTTGTACAGGTCTCTGGTTACGGCATTTAACTCCTTCTCGGTTAATCCCTTGACTACGTAAGGAATCAATTCCTCCATAACCTTATCATTTACCAGGGAGGACTGAATCATCAGCTCCTGCTCGTGCTTGTCCTTAATCTGACGAACCTTGTCTACGATTACGGAACCGTTGACGAAGGAGGAGCCTGCCTTTAACTCCTGCAAACGAAGAAGGAAACGGCCGGCCAGGTCTTGTCGATACCCATGGGCTTATCCTTATCAATTACCCGGAAAGAATCTCTACACCATCTTCCGTATCATCAAAATAGGTAATCTCAACGCCAAGGTCTCTCTCCTGAGGAAGCATACGGTTTTACGAACAGATGCTTGTCACCCTTTGTGTTGATATATCAATGCCAACATTCTTTCGCCGGGATGAATCCACTTTCCGGTTAAATAGAAAATGGCGGGTGGGTCGGTAATAATCATCTGAGAAAGATTCCGCTCCTCCATCTTCTTTAAAATCCGCTCTAACTTGCCTTGATCCATGTTGTTTCTCCTTTCTATAGAGGGAGAAGGAGCTCCTGCTTCCTTGCTCCAAAGAATAATGTGTTTGGCATAACTACCTAGATTATAGCAAAAATTAACGAAAATGGCATATTGGATACAAAATTTTTGCAGAAATTGTAAAAAATTGAAAAGCCTGATATAGATGAAATTTATAACTAAACATTTGAAATAAGAATTAGCATAGGAAGGCTCCTTTATGCTATAGTACAGAAGTCCTAGTTGATTAGTAGGTTTATAGGAAATGTAAGCTACAACAGGATGAAATGCGTATAGAAAAAGGAAGAAGTAGTAAATCCGAAAGTAGTAAGCGGAATGTATGGGAGAAGAAGGAGAAGAGAACTATGGGTAACGTAAAGAAGAAAAAGATAGCCTTAGGCTTACAATTATTGATAGCATTGTTTTTAGGAGGGGCAGCAGGATATTTCCTTCCCCAATTTGCAAGCTTTTACCAGTTTCTGGGACAGGCCTTTATCCGGCTTATCAGCATGTTGATTATTCCTCTGGTGCTTCCCCTTGTGGTGGTGGCTGTGGCAGAGGTACTGGGCAAGAATCATTTTTCAGAAGCTCCTCGGGAAAGACCTTCCTGTATTTCTTCGCAGTGACTACAGGAATTACTGCCCTCTTTGTCTTTGCTTCCTATTATTTAGGCTTTGGACAGGGGGTAAATATCGGCCAGGAAGGTGCCAGTTTGGAGGGTATTGCCACCGGCGTGAAGATTGATGAGTTTTTCTTAAACTTCATTCCTTCCAATCTTTTTCAAGGCACTTACAGACGGAGCATTACTTCGATTCTGATTTTTCGCCATTTTCTTAGGCTATGGCGTAGGACAGCTGGAGCAGGAGAAGAAGGAAGCCTTCCTTTCCGGCACAAAGATTTGGATTGCCGCCATTTACAAGATTTTTAGATGCGGTGATTTTACTCTCCCTGTGGGCGTATTCGGCTTTATTGCCAAGGACGTGGCAACAACCGGAGTGGACAAGCTGGTGGGACTCGGACAGTTTGTCCCGAATGTACCTTGGCTACGGCGTTTTGGCACTTGTAATCTTCCCTGTTATTGCTATTCTATATAAGGTAAACTATGTAAAGCTTATCAAGAGTATCGGAGATTTGATGACTCTGGCCTTTGTGTCCGGCGGCTCCAGCGTGGTTTTACCCCCACTTTTGAAGCGTTTAAAGAAGGAAGGCTATGACGAGGCGGTAACGGATTTCGTGGTACCTCTCGGCTACTCCTTTAATCTGGAAGGGAGCGGCAGTGTATTTTTGCCTTGGCAAGTGTTTTTCTTGGCAAATGCTTACGGCATTACTTTTCACGACCCAGGCCTTACTGTTTACTGTTCTCCTCTTAAGCTTGATCGGAAAAACTGCGGCAACCATTCCCTCCGGAGCCATTGTGGTTTTACTGGCGGCAGCTCCCCAGCTGGGACTTCCTGTGGAAGGTGTAGCCTTGATATTGTCCGTAGACTCTTTGCAAATGCAGGAAGAACCGCTCTGAATGTGGTAGGACAGGCTTTGGCAGTGGCTGTACTGGACAGTAAAAAGAAAATGCGGAAAAAGTAGAAAAAGATAGCAAAGGCGGAGAATGCAGCAGGCAAGGAACTTGTTGCTAATGCAGGCTAAGGAAAAGGAAATATTATGGCAGAGAAAAAAGGTATATGTAATCCATGAAAAATCTGGAGTGGACCCAACATTTGGTAAAGTGGCTGGAAGAAAAGAAGATTCCCTATGAACTATGGGATTTATCTAAGGGAATCCTGAATTTACAGGAGGCTCCTCCTGAGGGCGTGTTCTACAACCGTATGTCTGCCTCCTCCCACACCAGAGGACACCGCTATGCGCCGGAATACACCGAGCAGGTCCTTTCCGGCTCACAAGACATGGCCGTAAGGTGGTAAATGGTTTAGGGGCCATTAATCTGGAAATCAGTAAGGTAAAGCAGTATCTTGCCTTAGAGGAAAATGGAATTCCCCACCCCAAAACCGTAGCGGTTTTAGGACAGGATCAGATTCTGGAAGGCGCAAGACAGCTAAACATTTACCCCCTGATTACCAAGCATAACCGTGCAGGAAAGGGCTTGGGGGTACAGCTTTTCCAAAATGAAGGGGAGCTGGAGGCCTATGTCAACAGTCCGGCCTTTGAACCTTCCGTAGACGGCATCACCCTTTTGCAGGAGTATATTAAGCCCGCAGACGGCAGAATTCGCCGTTCCGAGTTTATCGGACAGAAGTTCTTCCACACCGTATCCATTGACTCTCCGACGGCTTCCAGCTCTGCCCGGCAGACGGTTGCCAGATCGGAAAGAAGAAGGAAGAGCTGGAAAGCTCCGAAAAGTTCCAAATTACAGAACCTTTAGAGAAGGAAAGAGAGCAGGCCTACACAAAATTTTTACAGCACAGCGGCATTGATGTTGTGGCGATTGAGTGGGTACAGTCGGAACGCGGAGAGATTTATGTTTATGACGTAAAATACCAACACAAACTATAACCCTACTGCGGAGAAGAATGCCAATATCTACGCCCATGAGCATCTGGCAGAGTATCTGGGAAAATTGCTAAAGGAACAGGGATAAAAGAAGTAGAAAGGGCGACACGGAGAGGCTAAGACTTCGCCTTAAGTATAAAAATTATTTTTCTGAGAAAACAGGGAAGGGATGTTCATTCTCCTTCCTTTTTGTTATAAATAAAGGCATAGGATAGAAGGATAGTCTTGGCAAAAAGCCCTATTGCTAAGTTGAAACATATTCTTTGTGGTATACTAAGAACGGTATTAAGTATGTTTAGGAAAGGATGCTTTGTATGAAGCTTTTTCATGGGAGTAATGTTGTAGTGCAAACCCCTAAGATACTTTCCGGACTTCGAGCATTAGATTTTGGTGCAGGATTCTACTTGACATCCAGCAGGCTTCAAGCGCAAAAATGGGCCGGAGCAGTTGCCAGAAGAAGAGGTGCCGGGGAGGGTATTGTCAACATTTACACATTGGATGATGATGTTCGCTTGGTATTGAACATTTTGGAATTTCCCATAGCTAATGCAGACTGGTTGGACTTTGTGGTGCAAAACAGGAGGGGGCAAAGCGCGAGTTCCTACGATTTGGTTGTAGGTCCTGTCGCAAATGATTCTACACTTCCGGTCATTGATGATTATATGGACGGTAAGTATGATAAAGAGGAAGCGGTGAAACGTCTTATGCCTCAAAAATTGACAGATCAGTATGCGTTTTTAACGGAGAAAAGCCATTCAATTTCTACGTTTTGAAGGAGTGAGCAGTTAGACAGAGATCAGTGCAGACAAAGGGATTTCTTTGATCGTCAGGTGATTTCTTTGATAAAAATGAAGTACGGGATGGAGGACATGAAAGCCATTCGTTCCTTTTTGTTCTCGGAAACCTATCAGATGCTACTGGATCCATTGACAGAGGTATACACCTTTAGTCCGCAAATTGTATTTGAAATGTGGGAAAGTGAAATGATTACTGGGGAATCCTCGAAATTCACAATATATTAGAGGTGAAGAAAATGAGTAAAGAAGGGGAGTTTTTATTTACCTTTTGGAAAGATATGCAGATTTCAAGAAGCAAAAAGCAAGTGATATTTTAAAGCTATGGGATGAGGCAGACTTGACCAGGCTGATTTATGATTTATACGAAATCTATCATGTGGAGCGTCTGGAGAATGCCTTTGAAGATATAGATACCTTATTAAAGGAAAGAACCGGCTTAGTAGAAGCTTAAAACAGAAAGGAAAAACCATGAATACATTTATTTGCTATGACCGTTGCAGTACATGCAAAAAGCGGAGGATTTTTTAAAGGCTCACAATGTTTCTTTTTGAAAAGCGTCCGATTAAGGAGCAAAATCCAAGCGCCAAGGAAATCCATGAGATGAAGGAACGTTCCGGCCTTCCCCTAAAGCGTTTCTTTTAACACCAGCGGACAGCTGTATAAGTCTATGGAATTAAAGGACAAGCTCCCCAATATGTCCGAGGAAGAGCAGGAGGCATTACTGGCTACAGACGGCATGCTGGTAAAGAGACCTATATTCCTTTATGGAGATAAGGTTTTGGTGGGATTTAAAGAAAAAGAATGGTTAGAGGCTTTAGGAAAATAAGATTTGGACGTCGCGGGTGATAATCGTTGATATTTTCGGCAATATAGGTCTGACCTTGGGGGAGTCTGAGCCCGATACTTGCGAAATCCGGCAAAGTGAAGACCTGTAAAAATCAATAAGTGAAGCGAATAATGCAGTAGGTGTCTATAATAGGGACAATCTGAGCCCGTCAGTACTTACTGAAAGCAAGCAAAGCGAAGCTTGAAGTTAGTACTGCTACGAAGGCGAGGTTAGCGGGAGCGTGCCCCGATTATAGACACCTACTGCATTAGAGCACATCTTTATAATAAATACAGTCCTTCAATATGTGGGATTAAGCTAGCGAGAGCTTGCCCCATTTCAGACCTATATTGCTTAGAAAAATTTTTTTTACAGCCCCCTAATAATCTCACAGCACTTCTTCACGTCCTCTTCTCTTGTGGACCAGCTGGTGCAAAAACGAATCACGCTGGAGTTTTCATCGTAGCGTTCCATGTAGGCGTACTGCGCCTGCTTTTTAATTGCTCCATTTTTCATGGGAAATGACAAAGAAGACCTGATTGGTGGGATAGTCTCCAAAGAGGGGGAGCCCCGCATCTTTTTAAGGCTGCCTTTGATTTCCGGGCGTAGGCATTTGCCTTTTTCGCCGATATGGAGGTAAAAGCTCATCCTTAAAGAGCTCATCAAATTGCAGGCCTAGAAGCCAACCCTTGGCAAGGAGGGCGCCGTGCTGTTTGATGGAGGTGAAAAAATGAGGAAGTCTACCGGCATCCGGAATGACTACCGCTTCTCCGAACATGGCGCCACACTTTGGTGCCTCCGATATAGAAGACGTCGCAGAGCTTAGCCAGGTCCGGAAGGCTGAGGTCATTTTCCGGTGCGGCAAGGGCATAGGCCAGTCGGGCACCGTCTACGAAAAGGAGCAGTTGATGCTTTTTACAAAGCTCGGAAATGGCAGTAAGTTCTGCCTTACTGTACAGACTGCCGTATTCCGTGGGCTGAGACAGGTAAACCATGCCGGGCTGGACGGTGTGGGCTTTGTTTTCATCCAAGGAAAAGTCGGAAAGAAAAGCTTCCAGTGCTTTGGGAGAGGCTTTCCGTCCTTTCCCTTTAAGGGAAGCACCCTTGTGCCTTGTCAGTTCAATGGCTCCCGCTTCATGCACTGCAATATGTCCGCTGTCCGCACAGAGTATGCCTTGGTAGGAAGGGAGGAAGGAGTCAATCACCGTAGCATTGGTCTGGGTTCCGCCCACCAGAAATTCCACCTGAGCGGTAGGGCATTGACAGGCCTTACGGATTTTTTCTTTGGCTTCTTCGCAAATGCTGTCGCTTCCGTAGCCGGGATAGGGCTTTCTATATTCTTCTGTCAGGCGCTTTAAGATATTTTTCATGGCAAGCCTCTTGGTAATCGGACTGGAATTGCAGGATATCGGTATTCATTTTGCCTCCTTTTTCTTCGAAAAATCTTTTTCGATTTTTATTTTAAATAGGGATGAAGAAAAATGCAAATCGGAAACATCAGATAAAGGAAAAGTCCAAACCGGAAATATCGAATGAAGGAAAAAACCCAAACTAAAAAAATCCCTAGGTGGAAGACAAAAAGAAAAAGCCCGATTCGATATGCACCGGAGTAGGAAAAAGAAATAAAAAATTAAATCAAACGCTTATCTTGTCAAAAACCTTGCTGATTATAATAATGACGGATTCTTCCGTGGATTTCGGATTTAGAGACGAAGGAGAGTCTTCCGTCGAGGAATGTTACGCATTTTCCGGCTTTTGCAGTTTAAGATAAAGCATTTTTCCTCTTTGTAAAGACAAGAGCTTTTATGAAACATTGGCCTCGACCTTTTTAGAAGTATAGAGTGTTTAAGGGAGTAGTTAAAAAAACGGTTACGTTAGCTAAAGGCTTTTGCAGCATATTGCAGGGCCCGGATTACCCCTTAGGGATAGAGAAAAGTCGGTCAGGAGGTCCTTCTTTTTCCGGAATGGAGGCAAAATGAAGAAACAAGGAATAGACAGAGTACTGTTCCCCTTGGCTACAGCCATTCTGCTTGGTTTGTTCAGCGGACAGGCTTTCGCGGAGGGACAGGGTACTGCGGCTTCTGAAGGAAGATGGCAACAGGATGGAAACAACTGGAAGTACGTGGACGGAAACGGTCAGGAGAAGACCGGCTGGGTGGAAAGCAAGGGACAGTGGTACTTTGTGGATCCCCAGAGCAAGAATTTAAAAAGTGGATGGATGGAGAAGGACGGAAAATGGTTCTTCCCGGACACCAAGGCGGATTCTTTAGGAAAGATGGCAACAGGTTGGCAGTGGGTTGATGGCTACTGTTATTATTTTGCCGGAGATTCCGGAAGAATGTATCACAATGAAAAAGACACCGGACGGCTTCTTTGTACAGGAGGGCGGAAAGTGCGCCAATGAGAAGGGCGAGCCTTTTGTTCGATCTTTTCCAAGGGCGTACAGAGCACGAAAGAAAAGGAAGCGGTAGCGGAGCAGGCCAGAAAAAGAAGGCAAGAGCCTCGGAGGAAATCGTAAGTCTTGTGGCGCAGGTAAAGCCTGAGGCTACAGGAGCTGCCCAGTCCCGTGCTGCAGAGGACAATGCAGGTGCGGTGAAGTTCTCCGGCGTGGTTAAGAGTGCAGGAGGCTCCGGCGGCGGAGGTGGCGGTTCCAGCTCCGGTGGTGGTGGCGGAAGCTTTTTCCGGTGGCGGGGGAAGTTCTTCAGGAGGCGGAAGTTCCTCCGGTTCAAGCAGCAGTTCCTCCGGTTCAAGCAGTAGTGCTTGGCAGATCAGCTATAACCCCTCTACCAAGAATCCCTTTGCAACAAAGGAAGAGTTGTATAGCTTCCATGAGCAAAACGAGTTGCTTAGGAAAAATAGGACAGGAGGAGCGTTATAGACAGGAACAGTTAAGAAGGGAAGAAAAAGAACGCTTGGATCGGCAGATAATAGAGCAAAAGAAAAACAGGCTGCCAGAGAAGAAAAAGAGCGGAGAGACCGCGAAAATGCTGAGCTTTTTAAGACAGCAGCAGGCTAAGAGAGATGAGGCTTTCCGAAAGACAAAGGAGAAATTCAAAAATGGCTTAGCAGAGCCTGATCGCCTTCAAGAGATTAATAGGAAGGGAGAAAGCAGATTCGCTTTATTTGCCAAGGGTGTCGATTTACATGCAGGAAGCTTCAGAAAAGATGAGAATCTGGTTATTGCAAAGAATACTTACGCCTTTGAAAGCATTCCCCATACCGCTTCTTCCGGATTTTATGATACAGCGAATGTGGCGGAAAGAGTATATGGTGCAGGAGAAGAGAACTATATTTCCAGATTAAGCTACTATGCAGCAGAGCGAGATGCTTTACGGCATGCTCTTTTACAAAGACGTGAGGATGTAGAGGAATTGAAGGGAACAAGCCCTCAAAGCGGAAGCTTTTAAGGCAAAAAATCTTTGGAAAACTTCATAGTCTGGATGAGCTTTATAGCGAGGCCGTTACTCCTACAGGAGCCAGTGCTTATGCCCTGTATCCAAAGATGCAGGAAGCCGGTCAAAGCCAAAGAGCCAGTAAGCTTCCACCCTGTCTCGTTCAGAAGCAACAGCTTCCGCTTCCAACCTCGGGAAGAGAAGAAGCAAGAAACAGTACCCTTCCCCAGAACTTAAAATATGAAGCTCTCTTTAATGAGAAGAAAGTCAATCCTTCCGACTTTTCCGAGACGGTTTTGGAATATTTACAAAAGGGAGAGGTTCTGCTACTGGAGCATAGCGGCTTTAATACAAGCGGAAATCAGATTGCCGTAGTTTACGGTGCAGAGTGGGATATCTACGGAGAATTAACCGCATTATATCTTACCGAGCCGGATGATAACTTACAGGCAATGAAGCGTTATCCGGTGAAAAAGCTGAGCGGCAGTAACGAAGAAAAAGCTGGTATTCATGCCGGAGAAGAACGACAAAGTACAGTCTAAACTGAAGTACTTCTATACGGTAAGTCTCTATGAAAAAGAACCGAGAAATTATTCTTTGACGTAACAGGCTAAAGCTTTGGAGCAATATTTTTCAAAACAAGAGAAAGAAAACATATAAAAAAAGAAACGCTGAAGTAGCGCTCAGAAGTCTAGAGCACTTTTGCTTTTTCGAAATATAGCCTGTAATAAGGGACAATCTGAGCCCGCGGGTTCTTGGCTTTTGTACTATAAAAGCTTAGAACCCCTGCGAGGCGAAGTTAGCGGAGCGTGCCCCTGTTACAGGCTATATTGTTGAAAAGCGATAAATCACTACTTCAGCGTTTCTTTTTATAATGGAAATTCTTTTCTCTTATTCAACTCAATAATGGTCCTTGCAGGAATAAATGTATAATACATCATCTTCAATAGCATAAATCAGCCGATCTTCTTCCGTGATACGTCTGGACCATTTTCCGCTAAGCTCGTATTTTAGAGCCTCCGGCTTGCCGATTCCTGAGAAGGGGCTTCTTTCTATCGCTTCAATAAGGCGATGAATCTTTTGATGGTACTTTTATTATTTTGGGCATACCAATAGAGGTAATCTTCCCATGCCTCATCGGACCGGAGCTTTAATCATCTTCTTTTACCTCAAGCAAGTCATGGGTTTGGAATTGTTTTTTTCGAAATTGTGTATCTCCGCGTCGTATTTTTTCCATTAAATAAGAATTGGATAGAATTCGCAGGCTTTCCTGCAAGCTGTCATATTCTCTTTTAGAGAGTACGACTACGGTATCTTCCGCATCCTTTGCGGTTACAATCAGCGCATCAGCATCTTCATTTACCTGCTTCATGTATTGCTTTAAATTCTGTCTGAAATTGGAATAGGCAACAGCTTCCATAGTTTTTCTCCTTCGGATTAATTGTACAAGATATTGTACGACTCAGCAAAAGAAAAGCAAGAGTAGCTCTTGCTTTTCTTTTTCTGTATGCTTAACAAGTACTAACTGCAAAGCATGTAAATTTTCTTTTTATTTCTCTTCTTCTACAGTCTCGGTAAGTTTTTATTTCTCTTCTTCAACAGACTCTGTAAGCTTTTGCCACCTCCATGTTTTTGCGGCAAAATTGCACTTAAAATTAAAAGCAACAACAAAGACTACCGCTACGACATTTTCCCCGAATACGGTCTGTACGATAGAGGGGAAGATGTGCCAGATGCTGCTCTCCGTGCTGGAGGTAAATCCGATACCTACTGCCAAGGAAAGAGAAGCGATGACGATATTTCTCTGGGTAAAGCCGCAGGAAGCAATCATCTGCATTCCGGAGACTACGATGCTTCCGAACATCATGATGGTGCATCCCCTAAAACGCTCTGGGGAAGGGAAGCAAAGAAATGTCCTACAGGGGGCAGAAGTCCTGCCAACAGCATTGCTGCTGCACCGGTGGCAATGGTGAAGCGGTTTACTACCTTGGTCATAGCGATAAGACCTACGTTCTGAGAGAAGGAGGTTACGGGAGCACATCCGAAAAGTCCGGAAATGCTGGATCCGAATCCGTCGCAAGCCAGAGAGCCGGAAATTTCTTTTCTGTAATTTCTCTGTTTAGTCCGGAAGCCACCATGGCTGTGGTATCTCCGATGGTCTCTGCTGGGGAAACTAGGAAGATGATACAAACGGAAAGGATGGCTCTGATATTAAACTGGGGGGTAAAGGGGAAGAGTCTTGGTAAAGACACAAAGCCGTCAGAGAAAATCAGGCTTAAATCCACCTTGCCCATAAATATGGAAAGAATATATCCCACGATTAAGCCGGCCAAAACAGAAAGTTGCTTCATATAGCCCTTTACGAAAAATGCTCCAGCCGATGCAGGTGAGCAGTTACGGTGGCAATGATTAAGTTCTCTTTGGAACCGAAGTCATCTCCGTAGCCTCCGCCGAAGGAACGTGCGCCTACGGTAAAAAGGGAGAAGCCGATGGCGGTTACAACGGTTGCGGCAACGATGGGAGTAATGATTCTCTTCCAATACTTTGCCAAAAGTCCTAAAACACCTTCAAAGCAACCGCCTACGATGACCGCACCGATGACGGTAGGGTAACCGAAGTTTGCGGCAATGGTGGACAGGATGGTCACGAAGGTAAAGCTTACACCCATTACGATAGGAAGCTTGGCACCAACCTTCCAGACCGGATACAGCTGGATAAAGGTGGCGATACCTGCGGCAAACATCGCGTTTTTGTAAGAGCATGGCGATTTCCTGCTGGGTAAGGGCGGGCTGTGCGGCTCCTGCGATAATAGTAATAGGGGCCGGGTTGGATACGAACATGGCTAAGACATGCTGTAAGCCGAAGGGGATGGCCTTTCCGATGGGCACTCTTCCGTCTAGCTTGTAAATGTTCTCCATGCGTGCTACTGACTTTTCTTGACTCATTTTTCCTCCTTCATTTGTTTGAAAAAGAAAAAGATTCCTGAAATATCACCGGGTGAATAGATATTTTCAATGGTTTGTGCCTAAGGAGCTTCCTGATTTGCTCCCAAGCAGCATTTTTCCGATGTCGGACTGTAGAGCTTTCTTCCTTGAAAATGTAGCTATCCCTTTTTGTGATTTTTTTCATAGAAATCTTTCCTGTTTTTCAAAAAGATAAAAAAATCCTATAACAAGAATCTGGACTGTATTGTAACACCCTGTAAAGTGCTTGTCTATATTTTGACAATGCGCCAAAAAAATTAGACAAGTTCACGGAAATTTCTAAAAATAAAGGAAAAACCTTGAAATATTAAAATGGCTTTTTGGCAAAAAAATCCAGTAATATCAAGGTTGTAGGAAGATGCAAGGATAAGCTGTAACGGAACGGATTTTTTTGCCAGTCAGTACAAAAATTTTAGATTATCTAAAAAAATATTTTTGTTAAATCTATGACAGAAGCACCAAAAAAAGCTTGGCAAAAACTGTGAATAGACTCCAGAAATGGGGAATTTTATACTTAGACAAAGCCATTCCGGAGGAAGAAGGCCTTGTATTTTTCGTAACCAATGGATGCATTTGCAAACAGTCAGGAGGGTTTCCATGCGTGCAGTAGGGAAAAGATAAAATTCGTGTTGATGCCTATGGAAAAGTCACAGGCGAAGCAAAGTATACTGCGGACTTAGAGCCGAAGAATATTTTTGCACGGTAAGGTTTACCATTCCACCATCGGAAATGGTTTGGTAAAGAGCATTGATACTAGTGAGGCGGAGAAGGTACCGGGAGTCGTAAAGATTCTTACCTGCTTTTGATGTGCCGGATATTCAATTTCCCCACAGCAGGACACCCCGGTCTGTAGAGAAAGCCCACCAGGATATCTGTGACAGAAAGCTTCGAATCAGAGAGTCCGGATTTACGGAGATGATATTGCCTGCGTCATTGCGGAAAATGAAGTGGCTCTGTGACCGTGCTCTTCGCCTTTTAAAGGTGGAGTACGAGGAATATCCTGTGATGACCACCGTGGAGGAGGCATTGGCGGAAGGAGCCCAGGCGCTTCACCCGGATCTTCGTAAGGACAATGTTATCGTTCATAGCCACATGACCATGGGAGAGAAGGATTATACCTTTGAGGAAGGTCTTAAGAAGGCCAAGGAAGAGTATGGAGAGGAAAATATCTTCACTCTTGAGCGTGTGTATGATACTCCAAAGATTTCTCACTGCCATATCGAGCTTCCTGTATCCTTTGCCTATGTGGATGTGAATGACAAGATTACCATTGTCTGTTCCACCCAGATTCCCCATATCGTTCGTTTATATACAGCCATGGCTCTTGGGGTTCCTGCAGGAAGAGTTCGTATCATTAAGCCCTATATCGGCGGCGGATTCGGTAACAAACAGGACGTATTGTATGAGCCCTTAAATGCCTACATGTCCATGCAGGTGGGAGGAAGACCGGTGCGTTTGGAGATTTCCCGTGAGGAGACCATTTACGGCACCAGAACCAGACACCAGATTACCGGACATACCAAGGCTGTGGTAACAAAGGACGGACAGATTCTTAGCAGAAAGATGGAAGCCTTTGCCAACAACGGAGGTTACGCTTCCCATGGCCACGCCATCTGTGCAAACTGCGGAAATGTCTTCAAAGAATTATATATTGATAAGATTGGTACAGAGGTAGACTGCTGGACCGTTTATACCAACGCTCCTACTGCAGGCGCTATGAGAGGATACGGCATTCCCCAGTCTGTATGGATTACCGAGTGCTTAACCGACGACTTGGCAAGAAAAATCGGAATGGATCCTCTGGAACTTCGTTTAAAGAACTGTATTCCTGCAGGCTTTAAGGATCCGCACAATGGCATTACCTTCCATTCTTATGGATTAAAGGATTCCATGATGAAGGGTGCGGAACTTGCAAACTGGAAGGAGAAGAGAGCAGAGTACGATAAGCCTCAAAGCGGAGACAAGAGAAGAGGTATCGGTATGGCGATTTTCTGCTATAAGACCGGTGTTCATCCTATCGCTTTAGAGACTGCTGCGGCTCGTATGGTATTGAACCAGGACGGTTCCTGCCAGCTCTTTATGGGGGCTACGGAAATCGGACAGGGTGCGGATACCGTATTTACCCAGATGGCTGCGGAGACCTCCGGCATTCGCTATGAGGAGATCTACATTGGATCTACCCAGGATACAGACACCTCTCCCTTCGATACAGGAGCTTATGCTTCCCGCCAGACCTATGTTTCCGGTATGGCTTGTAAGAAGGTGGCAGGAGAGTTTAAGGATCGCATCTTAGACTATGCGGAATATATGTTAAACAATGCGGTGCAGGATTTCTCCAAGACCGTATATGTGGAAGAGGTTACTACAGCGGCAAAGAAGATTCGTAAGCTTCTCTCTGTTTCCGAAGAGACTAAGATTACCAAGGATGCCTTGGATCTTGTGGATTCTCAGATTGTAGAAAAGAAGAGCGGAACCCCCTTACTGCCTCTTGCTATTTTGGCAGACACCGCGTTCTATTCTTTGGATAAGTCCGTGCATATTGCGGCGGAATGTACCAACCACTGTAAGAGCAATACCTTCTCCTCCGGTGTGTGCTATGCCGAGGTGGAAGTGGATATGCCCTTAGGTTTGGTGGAGATTTTACGAATCGTGGAAGTGCATGATTCCGGAAAAATCATTAACCATGATACCGCAAAGGGACAGGTTCACGGCGGAATGGCACAGAGCCTTGGCTTCGGTTTATCCGAGGACTTACTGGTGGATCCGAAGACCGGAAAGGTTTTAAATGCTAACCTCTTAGACTTTAAGATTCCTACCGCTATGGACGTTCCCGATCTGGAAGTGGATTTCGTAGAGCTGGAGGATCCTACCGGCCCCTACGGCAATAAGTCCTTGGGAGAGCCTCCTGTTATTGCAGCAGCTCCTGCGGTAAGAAACGCTATCTTACAGGCTACCGGTGTTGCCATGAATGTGGCTCCGATGACCAGCCAGAGGCTTACAGATGCCTTCCGTGAGGCAGGATTAATTAAGACAATCTCTGTAGACTAAGGAAGAAAAGCGATAGGGAGGGCTTCCTCCCTATGCCGATTTCTTCTCAAGATTGTATAGAACATAGAGGACAGGGGCTCCTGTTTTAGCCGGGACTCCCGTCCGTAAAACACAAGAGTGATATTTATCTTATGGTAAAGGAGAGGATAAAGACATGTTTGATTTACAGGGATTTCATGAAGCAAAGGATGTAGCGGATGCGGTGCAGGCCTTAACAGCCAATCCCAATGCGGAAATCATTTCCGGCGGAACCGATGTATTGATTCGTGTTCGTGAGGGAAAGGATGCGGGAAAGGCACTGGTATCCATTAAAAATATCGAAGAAATTAAGGGTGTAAAGCTTTTGGACAACGGAGACCTTTTCATTGGAGCAGGAACAAGCTTTACCCACTTGACCAATGATCCTCTGGTACAGAAGCATATCCCCATGCTGGGAGAAGCGGTGGATACCGTTGGAGGTCCCCAGATTCGTAATATGGGAACCATCGGCGGAAACATCTGTAACGGAGCAACTTCCGCAGACTCTGCAGCCGGCATGCAGGTTTTAAATGCCATTGTTTGCCTGACAGGCCATAATGGGGAGAGAAGAGTTCCGATTTCCGAGTTTTATACCGGCCCGGGAAAGACGGTTCGGGAGCAAAATGAGGTTTGTACCGGCTTCTTAATCAAGAAAGAAGATTATGAAGGCTTCAGCGGAAAATACATTAAGTACGGAAAGAGAAAGGCCATGGAGATTGCCACTCTGGGCTGTGCGGTAATGGTAAAACTGGACAAAGAGAAGAAGCATTTTGAAGAGGTGAGACTGGGCTACGGTGTTGCGGCTCCTACGCCCATTCGTTGCCCGAAGGCGGAGGAAAGCCTGAAGGGAGCCTCTTGCACCGATACGGATAGAATTGAAAATTATGTAAACATCGCCCTGACAGAGGTCTCGTCCCAGAAGCTCCCTGGAGAGCTTCCAAGGAGTTCCGTTTACAGGTGATTTCAGAGTTGGCAAATCGTGCTTTTAAAGGAAGCCATTGTTTTACAAGGAGGACAGGTCAATGCTTAAAATTATTCATTTTAAGGTGAATGGAAGAGATGTGGAACTGGCTGTAGACGAGAGAGAGTCTCTCCTGGATGCCCTGAGAGTGCGTCTTGACTTAACTTCCGTAAAGAAGGGCTGTGAGGTAGGAGAGTGCGGTGCCTGCACCGTTTTGGTAAACGGAGAGGCAGTGGACAGCTGTATCTACCTGGCGATGTGGGCAGACGGAAAGTCCGTTCTTACCGTAGAGGGACTTAAGGGACCAAACGGAGAGCTGAATCCGGTTCAGACCGCCTTTTATTGAAGAGGCTGCAGTGCAGTGCGGATTCTGTACTCCCGGACTGATTCTCACCGCTGTGGAGATTGTAGGAACAGGAAAGGACTACAGCAGAGACGAGTTAAGAAAGCTCATTTCCGGACATTTATGCCGTTGTACAGGTTATGAAAATATTTTTAAATGCCGTAGAAAGAGTAGTGAAGGAAAAATCTTCAGAAAGCAAACTAAAAAAATATTTTGGTTTTTGCCTAAAAAAATTGTTAGGCAAATCGCACAAAAAGTTTTTGCTCTCTTTTGGAAAAAGGGAGTCTTTGCGGTGAGGGTGGTAACTCTCACCGCTTTCGTTTATAATCATATTGTTAATTTGTAACGATATAATTATTTTTTTAGGTTCCGGGAGCGACCTAAAAAATAAAGAGATATCCTGCAGGAGTACAGATTGCGATAAGCAAGCGAAGGCTTTTTCAAAAACAATGAAAAAGCTTAGTCGATAAGAAAAAGGAAACATTCCTTTATCTGCATTGGCTTAGGAGAGAGTAAAAAGGTAAGAGGATACCTTCGTCGTTAAATTGAGTTTAGGAAGTAGGAGATGCTTATGGAAGAGATGGATGTATTTCGTTTTATTGTAAACGGAAAAGAGGTGGAAACAAAGGAAGATAAGCCTTTGCTTCGTTTTTCTTCGTGACGATTTAAAGTGCAAGTCCGTAAAAGACGGTTGTAGTGAAGGAGCCTGCGGTACCTGTACCATTTTGATTGATGGAAAGGCTGTACGTTCCTGTATTTTGTCTACCAAAAAGGCAGTGGGAAAGAACATTGTTACCGTTGAGGGACTGAGCCTTCAGGAGAAGGAAGCCTATGTCTATGCCTTTGGACGTGCCGGTTCCGTACAGTGCGGATTCTGTATTCCCGGTATGGTGATGAGCGCCAAGGCTTTTAATTGACGTGAACCCGAATCCTACAGAAGAGGACATTAAGAAAGCCATCCGTTCCAACATTTGCAGATGCACAGGCTATAAGAAGATTATCGAGGGAATTGCCCTTGCGGCAAAGGTACTTCGGGGCGAAGAAAAAAATTCAATCCGATTTGGAGACCGGAGATGACTTTGAGGTTGGACAGTCTGCCTTCCGTGTGGATGTTCGTGAGAAGGTGCTGGGAACCGGAGAATATCCTGATGATGTGGAGATGGAAAACATGGTTTACGGAGGCGCTGTCCGTACAGAGCATCCAAGAGCCAAGATTTTAAAGATTAATACTGAGGCGGCGGAGAGCCTTCCCGGTGTTCTTGCGATCTTAAAGGCTGCAGATGTTCCCAATAATAAGGTGGGACATATTCAGCAGGACTGGGATGTTATGATTGCCGAAGGGGATACCACCCGTTGCATTGGAGACGCCCTTTGCTTAATCGTTGCAGAGACTCCTTCTATTTTTAGAGGCTGCTAAGAAGCTGGTGAAGGTAGAGTATGAGGTTTTGGAGCCGGTAAGAAGCATTGCAGAGGCTAAGGCGGAAAAATGCTCCTAAGCTTCATCCGAACGGAAATCTTTGCCAGCAAAGACACGTAACCCGTGGAGATGCCAAGACAGCCATTGCAGGAGCAAAATATGTAGTAACCGACAGCTTTAAGACCCCCTTTACCGAGCACGCCTTCATGGAGCCGGAGTGCGCCATTGCCTTCCCTTATAAGGACGGCGTGAAGGTTTATACCAGTGACCGTGGTGTATATGACACCAGAAAAGAAATTTCCATCATGATGGGTTGGGATCCTTCCAGAATCGTGGTAGAGAACAAGCTGGTAGGCGGCGGATTCGGTGGTAAGGAAGACGTTTCCGTACAGCATATTGCCGTGCTGATGGCTTTTAAAGGTGGGAAGACCGGTAAAGGTAAAGTTTACCCGTCAGGAATCCATTAACTTCCACCCCAAGCGTCATGCCATGGAAGGAACCTTTACGCTGGCTTGTGATGAAAATGGTATTTTCCAGGGCTTGGATTGTGAAATCTACTTCGATACCGGAGCTTATGCATCCCTTTGCGGACCGGTACTGGAGAGAGCTTGTACCCACTCCGTAGGTCCTTACACCTATCAGAATACCAATATCTATGGATACGGCTATTACACCAATAACCCTCCTGCAGGAGCATTCCGCGGATTCGGTGTGTGCCAAAGTGAGTATGCATTGGAAATGCTGATTGATAAGCTGGCTGAAAAGGTAGGCATCAGCCCATGGGAAATTCGTTTCCGTAATGCCATCGAGCCCGGAAAGGTTCTTCCCAACGGACAGATTGCGGATTCCTCTACAGCCCTTAAGGAAACCTTATTGGCGGTAAAGGACATCTACGAAGCCAACAAGGGTAGAGCAGGTCTTGCCTGCGCCATGAAGAATGCCGGCGTAGGTGTAGGTCTTCCGGACAAGGGAAGAGCCAGAGCGGTTATTAAGAATGGCGTGGTAGAGTTGTATACTGCGGCTTCCGATATCGGACAGGGCTGCCGTACCGTATTTATGCAGATGATGCATGATGGTACCGGCCTTCCGGTGGAGAAGATTGATCTTTCCAAGGGTTCCACAGAGGATTCTCCCGACTCCGGAACCACTTCCGGATCCCGTCAGACCTTGATTACCGGTGAGGCGGTAAAGGGCTTAGCGGTAGAGCTTAAGGGAGATTTGGACAAGGTAGGGCGGGATCTTTCCGCATTGGAAGGAAAAAGAATATTTCTTCGAGTTCTTTGATCCCACAGATAAGCTGGGAGCAGACCTTCCTAACCCCAAGTCCCACGTGGCTTACGCTTATGCCACCAACCTGGCGATTTTGGATGAGCAGGGACAGGTAACGGATGTGTATGCGGCTCACGACTCCGGAAAGGTTGTAAACCCGGTAGCCATTCAGGGACAGATTGAAGGTGGAGTATTGATGGGAATGGGCTATGCTCTCACCGAGGACTTCCCCTTAAAGGATTGTGTACCTACTGCTAAGCTTGGTACCTTGGGACTGCTTCGTGCGAACCAGATTCCAAACATCCATGCGATCTATGTGGAGAGAGATACACCTATCCCATTTGCTTTTGGTGCGAAGGGTATCGGAGAGATTGCCAGCATTCCTATTGCTCCGGCAATTGCCAACGCATATTATGCCTTTGACCATGAGTTCAGAACCAAGCTTCCTATGGACAATACCTTCTATAGAAAGAAGAAGGCATAATCCGGTTTGGAAGAGTGATAGATAGAAGGGACTATAAAATCAAAATAGTTTTCTAAGCAATATAGGTCTCAAATTTGGGGCACGCTTTCGCCAGTTTCGCCACGGAGCGATACTAACTTCAAGCTTCGCTTTTACTCGCTTTCAGTAAGTACCGCCGAGCTCAGACTACCCCTCATTTAGACCTATATTGCCGAAAAATCTATGATTTTATAGTCCCTTCTTATAATTAAAGGAAAACCCGGAGTTAAAGGAAAAAACCCGGAGTTAGGGAAAAAACCCGGATTATGGGGAAAAAGCTTCCGCAGAACGGTGGAAATGAAAATTAATTTTTTTGTTAAAATAGGAACATTATGAATCTTACCGCAATGCCAAAGGAGTAAAAATGGATAAGGAAGCATTGAAGAAAAGAATATTTGCAGAAGGAGAGAAGGCTAAGGGCGGTGTAAACCGCTTTCTGGAGGAAGAAAAAGCAGGAGCTGTCTCATCAGTTGGATGGAAGGTCGGAACGCTCTCAGAATCCTGTTCGAGAGCCTGAGCAGCTTCAGAACGCGGAACAACTTCAGAACTTGAGTCTACTTCAGAATGCGGAACGAAAGGCAGAACAGCCACAGTCTATCCTTCAGAAGTCGGAAAAGTCGGGGCTTTCTTTAAAGCGCGAAAAAGCCAGAAGATGCAGATTTTTTTAAGACGGCAAAGGAAAAACCGAGGCATTTATCGAAAAAGCCGCTGCCCATGCAGAGGAAAGAGGCGGAAGGGGACTTCCGGAAAAGAAAGTTTATCGCTTTAAAGAAGAGAAAGAAGGTGCTGCATGCTTTCGTGATTCCCTGCTACGGAGAATCCTCTTATTTGGAAGAATGCATTCAATCTCTTTTTAAAAGCAAAAACCCATCTCCCATTTACCTATGTACCGCAACTCCCAATGCCTTTTTTAAAGAGGATTTCCGAGAATATCGCCTGCCTTTATTTGTCCGAAACGGAGAGCCCTCTTTGGCAAGGGATTGGAATTTTGCATTGGAGGTAGGGAAGAAAGAGAGCAAAGCTGGTTACCCTTGCCCATCAGGATGACCTTTATCATGAAGATTACTCGAAGGCTGTGGAGCATGCCTATTCCCTATATCCGGATGCCAGCTTGATTTTCACTGCGGTGCAGGACATTGACGGTATGGGACAGAAGCTGCCGAATGTTGCCGAGAAAGTAAAAAGAATCCTGCGACTTCCCTATCATTTTACCCATCATACGGAAAATAGCCTCTGGAAAAAGCTTCCCCTGCTTTTTGGAAACAGCATTCCTTGTCCCAGCTGTACCTATGTGACAGCACATTGCAGAAGATTATTATTCAAAAATGACTATCGTTTTATTACGGATTGGGATGCCTTCCTGCATTTGGCGGAAAAAAAGAGGGGCGTTTCCTCTATATTAAGAAGGCTTTGCTTTCCTATCGAAGACATGGAGAAGCGGAAACCAGAAAGCAAATGAAGAACAAAAACCGCCTAAAGGAAGAAAGGGAACAATTCCGGAAGCTTCACGGCAAGTTTTTTTGGGAGGTCTTTTGATGAAGGTTTACAGCCTGTCCGGAAAAATGGGCGTAGCTTCCTTGGCATAAAAGAAAAAGGGGATACAAACAGAAATAAAAAAACAAATATTATATGCATGAAAACAGCATAGGTCTAAAATTCGGGCACGCTCCCGCTAACTTCGCTTTTGACTGAGCAGTGGTTTATGTTAACCACTGCTTACTTTGTCTGCAAAGCAACTTCCTTCGGAAGTTGGTCTGCATCAGGACGACTTTTCTGATGAAAAGTCTGTCCTTGCGATACTAAGTTCAAGATTCACTTCGTTCGCTTTCACTAGGTACCGGCGGGCTCAGATTGCCCTCATTTTAGACCCTATGCTGTTTTTTTGCATGGCGTTAATCTGTCGTTTTATTCGATTACTGTTCGTTAATCTTTTTATCTATTCTTGTTATTCGTTTTTTTCCCTCTTTTTAGGCCAAGGAAAGGCTTCGTTTCATGGCTTCTCTTTGTAAGAGGAGAGATACCAGCACGCAGGACAGTAATTTATCCACTAAGTTTCCGCTGACTGCCCCAAGGTAAACGGAGGTAAAGAGCTCTTGACCGGATTGCTTTTAAGGCCATAATCACCAAGTCCGTTCCGGATCCGGTCAGTCCCCCGAAGAGGAAGATACGAATGGGAGCTCCCACCATTGGGCACAGAATGGCTAAAAGCAGTCCGGCAACGATTGCCTTAGGAAGGCTGAAGCCCTTCTTTCCTGCTTTTACTGATTAAGGCGACTACTACCGCAACCACGACATTGACCAGGGCAAAGGGGATTGCGCTGGGGCTGGCCGTAAAGCCCATCAAGAGGTTGGTGGCCACTCCGGTAAGGATGCCGTAGCCCATGCCATAGCATGCCGCAATAAAGATAGTGCCGATGGTATCCATAAAAAGAAGCGGTATCTTTAGCATACTGACAAAAATCGCCAAAAACCACATTTACCACCACCGCCAGCGCGCAAAAATAACAGGATCTTTCGTATTCTTATTCAGCTTGTTCATCTTATTTTTCTCCTTCATTGTTCTTTAACTTTTTACTATCTTTATTCTCTTTTGCTCTTTTTGATTATTACCTTTCGTTTCTTGTTCTTATCATTGCCTTTTCTGCATTTATCTTCCGCAAGCTTCGAGCATTCCTTCTAAGAAGGCGACAAAGCGGGCTTTATATTCCGCCCATTTTCTGTCTGTCTCCTCTTCGTCATAGAATACCGGCACTTCGAAACATGCCTGAGTCCAGTTTCTTCTTTCCATTTCCTCCATATTTTTTTCCATAAGGATGCCTTTGGGAAAGGAAAGGGAACAGCTGGGGCTTTCCTGAATTCCTAAAACGCCAAGATAACTATAAGCGTTTTTTTCTGATACTCCTCCAACTGCCAAAACACAGGTTCTAAAAATTCTCCGGCAATGTTCGGTATAGCCCTCCGTCTTCTCATACTCAGCCTTATTCATTGAAGGACGATTGCTTCCCAGACACAAGAACTCCGGACAGGGTAACTGAACAATGCCTATCCCCTCTTTAGAATTTCTTCGACCAGGGAAAGGCACCTTTTGCACGCTCCAAGCCATGCACTACAGCATTTTGATTCAAAACACAGTGACTGACTACAATGATTTTCTTTGATGGATAAATAGCTATATCCTCCTTATAAACATTTATTCTAAATGCTTTTTCCAATCTGTATAGTTTTTAAAACCCTCTCTTTAGCTTGAAAGAAAAGGGATATAAAAATAGAAAGATGAAATTATTTTTCCACATGATACTATCAAGATTAAAAAAATATTTTGTCCAATTTTAAAAACATAATAGACAGTCTTAATTATTTAAAATGACTATAATTATAAAGAAACTATAAAAATCCTTAAAAAAAGCAAAGGGAAGGAGCAGTTTTCGAGAAAAGAGAAAAAAACAAATTATTATTAAAAAAAGCTTATATAAAATTGCAAAATGTGCCGATAATATAATTACTTATCAGAATATTGTGAAGATAAGGGAAAGAACTGCCAAAGAAGGCAGCTCGTAGAGAGAGTAAGAAGTACTAAGCTTTAGCGGTAAAGAAGAAAGTTATTTAGGAAGAAAGTCGCTAAGAAAGTCACTAAGAAAGTCACTAATGAAGTGCTGCTAAAGTAGGAGGAAAGGAAAGAGGAAAGAAAGCATGAAGGGAAAAAGAGAATACAATTTATCGGTTTTTCTCTGCCTTTTGTTGGGGAATTCGTTGTTTGTTCCGAAGAGCTATGCCGCCGTTGCTCCGGTAAAAGGTGGAGATTCCGGTGAGCTTGTATGCCGCGGGAGATTCATTCCCGGAGGAAGAATTTACGGTGGAGCTGGAGCCGGTGATATCCGGTTCTAATTTGGTGCCGGATGAGAAAGAGATTCATCTCACTTTAGGGGCAGGAAAAAAACAAAGGAGGAGAAACGTTTTGCCCCCATTTCCTTTTCAGAGGAGGGAGTTTATCAGTACGATATTCGTCAGAAAAAGGGTGATACGGAATATATGACCTATGATGATAGGGAATATCTGGTTTCCGTAAAAGTAGAATTGCAAAACAAGGATAGTGCGGGAAATCCAAGACCTGCCTATCTCACTGCGGTATTGATTGTAACGGATCGAAATGATCCTCTAAAGCAGGATATGAAAAGAGGGGAAATTGCCTTCCATAACCGTTATGACAAGCCGAAGCCGCCGGAGCCGGAAACGCCCCCGGAGACAGTGCCGCCGGAGCCAACTCCTCCGAATCCGAACACTCCGCCCGGTCCGGGTAAGCCTCCCGGGGAAAGCGGCAAGCCCCCCGCTCCCATTGTGAGCCATGATCCCGGCGTTTTAGGGGTAAAGAAGCTGGAAATTTTTAATCCGATAGTGGAGATTCCGAAGATTTGTACCAAGATTTATCGTACGGCCAGAAATGTGGCCACCGGAGATGAAAGCGGAATGTTTTTCTTCGGTGTGTCCTTCAGCCTTTCCCTCTTTGGCATCAGCCTATATTTTTATAAGAGAAGAGGAAAGGATTTATCTTCCGAATAAGCATTTTGGAGAGAAAGAGAAAATCTTCCGAATAAACATTTGGAAAATAAGGAAAAAGAGAATCTTCCGAACATACTATAGGAAGAAAAAGAAAAGGAATCCTCTTTTCGATAGGCCTCGTAAAGAGGCGGAAGAACGTCGAAATCGAAAGAATTTCTGAAAGACCTTGACACCCTCTTAGGAGGGTGTTATTCTTTGAAAAGGTTTAGCACTCGAAATTGGAGATTGCTAACAAATGAGACAAAACGTAAAGGAATGAGGAAGAAGAGTAGAAGCTTTTTCCTTGTTTCAGAAGGGATATGTATATGAGCATGCAAGATAGTTTTGGAACAAATCCGTTCCCTTTTAAAGAAGAAGAAAAGGGGACGGATTTCTGCCATTTCCCGGAGAAATTCCTCAGGAAATGCTAAAAAGCAGAATTCTAAGCAGGAAAATGAAGCACAAAGCTCTCTGGGACAAAGAGCCCAAGGGCAAGGTTCTGAAGCGCGAAACTCTGTAGGGCAAAACTTCGGCGGGCAAAGTATCGGAGCACAAAGCTCTGAAGGACATAATGCCGTAGCATCTGAGACGGTAGAGCAGAGCCTTGCAAGGCAAGAGCAGAACAAAGCGGCCCGGAGCGGGAAATCGAATACAGCTGTGCAGAGCACAGGGTGGAATCCAGAAACCCGAAATGCAGAGCAGAATACAGCAAGTGGGAACGCAGAATCGAATACAGCGGCACATCGTGAAGGGCAAAATACAGCCGAGCAGAGCGCAGAGTCGCAAAACGGTATAGAACGAGCGAAAGACAATATGACAGAATATAGAGGAGGAAATGTGATGCGGGTAATTCCGGTTTATAATATGATGGTTCTTCCCCATTCCTACATTTATTTTCAGGTACAAAGCTTTAAAAATATTGCAGGACAGGAAATCAGACAGGACGACCATGTGTTGCTGGCTGTTTTAAAGGAAGATAGCTTTAATACAAAGGATTTAAGAAAGGAAGAGTTCCACTCCGTTGCGGTAGAGGGAAGTGTTACGGAAATCAGCGGAGACGGCTACGTGGTGGTTCGTACAGGACAGAGGGTTAAGATCTTAGAGCTGGCGCAAAAAGAGGGAGAACCTCTGTTGTTGGAAACCGCCCCATTAAGCGATATCGAGGACTTGGATCGGGAGGATTCCGAGCGAAAGCTGAAGGAAATCAAGGCGGAATTAAAGACGCTGGTGGATCGTTTTAGAGCCGGAAGCATTATGCAGACCATGATTGACCAGTACGGTTCCATTCAAGAAGTGGCTTGCATTCTTTCCCCATGGCTCAGTTTGAAAAATGAAGAGCGCTATCAGGTATTAAAGGAAGACAGACTTTCCGTTCGTACCAAGATGCTGGAGCAGATTCTTTATGAATATGTGGAAGTGACTAAGGTAACTTCCGATGCCAGAAACCAGCAGCAGGAGGATTACCAGAAGCTCTATAAGGAGCAGGCGTTACAGAAGCAGATTGACTATTTGCAAAAAGAGCTGGATGAGATGCATCCGGAAAAGGTTTCCGATTTAAGAAAGCTGGAGCTTAAGATTGAAGAATCCGGCATGAATGAGATTGCCAAGAAGGAAGCCACAAAGATTTTAAATCGTTTGAAAAATGAAGGTACCAACGGTCAAGAGGCGGGTATGCTTTATGACTATATGGACTTTGTGACAGGACTTTCCTGGAAGAAGGAAGAGCAGAAGAGCATTGACCTGGATGAGGCGGAGAAGATTCTTTCCGAAGACCATTTCGGTTTAAAGAAGGTAAAGGAAAGAATGATTCAGCAGATTGCTGTCATGAACTTAAAGAAGCAGCAGTCCGGCTCCATCCTTCTCTTCGTGGGGGCTCCCGGAACCGGAAAGACCAGTATCGGAAAGAGCATTGCGAAAGCTCTTGGCAGAAAATATGTCCGGGTAAGCCTGGGCGGTGTGCGAGATGAGGCGGATATTCGCGGCCACAGAAGAACCTATCTGGGTGCTATGCCCGGAAGAATCATGGACGGTATCCATAAGGCGGGAGTTTCCAACCCGGTAATGGTATTGGACGAGGTGGATAAGCTTTCCTCCTCCTACAACGGAGATCCGGCAGCGGCATTGTTGGAGGTTCTGGATCCGGAGCAGAACAATACCTTTACGGATCACTATATGAATGTACCCTACGACCTTTCCGATGTACTCTTCATTTGTACCGCAAACACCACAGACAGTATTCCTGCACCTCTCCTAAACCGTATGGAGGTGATTCAGTATCAGGGCTATACCCCAAGGGAGAAGTTTGAAATCGGTAAGCGGCATCTGATGAAGAAGGCTCTGAAAAATGTAGGTCTTCAGCCGGAAAATGTGGAGCTCAGCGATGAAGCTTTGGAAAGCATTATCTCCGACTACACCAGAGAAGGCGGTGTGAGAGGGCTGAAAAAGCGCCTGGATACCCTGTGCAGAATTGCCGCTGTCCATTTGGTAAGAGGAAAGGGCGAGAAGATTACCGTAGGAAAAGAGGATCTTCAGGAGTATCTGGATATGAATCCTCTCCATCATAGAGCTGTGGAAGAAAAGGGCAGAGCCGGTGTGGTAACAGGTCTTGCTTGGACCGCAGTGGGAGGAGAAATTCTCTTTATCGAAACCCTTGCTACCAAGGGAGAAGGCAAGCTCACCATTACCGGACAGCTGGGAAATGTAATGAAGGAATCTGCCCAGATTGCCATCAGTCTGGTAAAGTCCATGTTCCCGGAGAAGGCAAGCTTCTTTAAGGAAAATGACCTGCATATCCACGTTCCTGACGGAGCAACTCCGAAGGACGGTCCATCCGCAGGAGTAACCCTTACCGTAGCATTATCCTCCTTGGTAACAGGACAGGCGGTTTGCCCGCAGATTGCCATGACAGGAGAAGTATCCTGGAAGGAAAGGTAAATCCTATCGGAGGACTTCCGGAGAAGCTGATGGCAGCAGAACGTGCCGGCGTAAAGACTGTTCTGATTCCTAAGGCAAATGTGGATGACCTTCGAGATGTGCCGGAAGAAGTAAAGGATAAGCTGGAGATTCGTCCTGTGGAAAATGTGGATGAAGCTTTGGAAATCTGCGGCATCGAAAAAGAGCACAGAAAACTCCTTCTGAAGAAAAAGTCCGAAGAGTAAATGAGGCTGTAAAATCAAAATAATATAGAAATTTTCGGCAATATAGGTCTGAATGCGGGAGCGTGCCCCAATTTCAGACCTATATTGCTTAGAAAAAAATTATTTTGTTTTTACACCTCCACTTTTCACAGCCTCATTTTTTTGTTTTAGGGAAGCAACGAATAAAGACAAAATAGATAATAAAAATATCATTTTGAAAAATAAAAAATTATTCATATTTACAAATCTGTTGTTTGGATATATAGTCCTTAGTGTTAGAAAAAAACTAATTTTATCCCCTGAAAGGAGTTGCACATGTCTACAACAACAGTACAGAAGCATACGAAACCGGTTTTACTACATTGGGCATAGCAATCACGGCGGTTTTGATTGCGCTTTCACACTTCTTACGATGTTTACCAAGATTCCCGTGCTGGGAATACGTGGATATTTCAATGTGGAGATGCGGTGATTATGTTGGCGGCTCTTCTACTGGGAAGAAAAGAAGGAACACTGGTGGGGGCTATCGGTCCAGCCTTAGCGGATTTGCTTTTGGGCTATGCGGTATTTGTGCCGATTACCTTTTTGGTAAAGGGAATTGAAGGCTTTTTGGTAGCTACCGTCTACGGCAAAAAGAAAGCTTTTTCCTCTGCTCTTTGGCGACGGTTATCGGTGGAGTGATTATCGTTGCAGGATACTTTGTAGCGGAGAGCTTGTCTTTGATTTTGGCGTTGCCTCTGCAGGGAATTCTGACCAATACCATTCAGGCGGTAATGAGTGTGTTGATTTCATGCTTCTCTATACCGCTCTTCGGAAGATTCCTTTTATTGCGAACCTTTCCAAGCAGGTGCAAGAGTAAAGTCAATCTAAGTATATAGAAGATTCAAAAGTAAAAGTGCATCCATGCACAAACCAGATCATAGAAATCCATGCACAAACCAGATCATAGAAATTTCTTGAAATTTTCAAGTTTCTTAGTATAATAGGCAAGGAAACTATTTTTTACTGTTTTCTGCCGAGATTTAAGAAATCTACTTGAATTCTTTGGCAAAGAAGCTTTGCACGTAAGTGCCCCGACCTTAGGAAAAAGAGCTCAGGGCGACCGGAAAAAGGAGGAACTGCATATGGTTTTAGTACCCGTTATCCTTATCGTAATTGTTCTTGTTTGGTTTATCGGACAGAGCAATATGCTGAATCGTTACTTGGTTATTATCGAAGAATCCAAGAAGACCGTGGATATTACCTTGGTGAAGCGTTACGACACCATTTCGGAAATGTTAAAGGTGGCTAAGGCCTATGCCAAGCATGAGGAGAAGGTATTTACCGAGCTGGTAGCTTTGCGTCAGGGAGGAAGTATTCAGGATACGAACCGTGCGATTGCCAACCAAAATGATGTATTGGCACAGATTCGTATGGTAGGAGAGAATTATCCGGAGCTTTTGTCTTCCAAGCAATTCTTAAACCTGCAGTCCGAGATTGTCAGTGAGAAATGAAGATTTGGCAGCAGCAAAGCGGATTGTAAACAGTAATGTACGTGTATTCAATCAGGCTGTTGTAAGCTTTTCCCACAAGTCTAGTGGCAGGAATCAAGGGACTTGGTAAGGTGGATTTTCTGGAAGAAGATTTAGAGGGTAAGAGAAGTTTAGAGGATTTGGATTACAATATTGATTAATAGAATAGAAAAACATTTTGCTCAGAACGGGCAAATGGCTTAAAGTCCCTGATAGTATGTATGGCAGGCGGAAAAAGTCGAGATATAGGGATTTTTTTCTGCCTGCTTTTCGATAAAACATCATGAACATATTTGGGAGTGCACTGCATAAAAGGGCATCTAGTTAGGAACTTTGGAAGAAGATTTAAAGAAAGATTGAGGACATGGAGGACAGTGGAGTTTCAAGCATGAAGCTTCAAGGGCTCTCGGAAGAGAATGTTGGATATCAAAAGGTGGTCTACAGCAAAAATACCTTGCTCTGTTTCTCCTGCTTTTACTATTTCGTTTTGCCGCAACGAAAAAGCATGCTTACTTGGATACTTTTTGATTGGTGGCGGTCTTTTGGTTTATTACAATATGAATCATAAGACTGCCGGGAATGTTTTTGGTAAGCAAGAAAGCCTTCAGGATGTTTATGCCAAGGAGGTTCTGGAACCGCTGCTACAGAACTTTTATCCGGACCTAACGGTGGAAAAGAAGGGAATTGCCCCGGAGGATGTGGTAAGATTCACCCCAAGTCTCAAAAAAATACCTGCAAGATACCTTTCTGTTCTTTTCATGATGACAGAGGACTCCTTATGGGAAATCTGGAGTCCTATCATACAACAGGCGGAAAAGCATTCCACCACGGTGTATGATTTTACAGGACAACTATATTGTATGAAGAGTCCGGTGACAGTGCAGGGAGAAGTTCGCATTGTCCCTACGGATAGAGCCTTTTCTTTTAAAAATGAAGTCCAGTACAGATATCCCGGCTGCGGAAAAAGGGGAGATGAAGCTGGATACGGAAGACATTCAGCACAATGAGCATTTTGACATCTATACCACGGATGAGTTTGGAACAAGACGCTTTCTTTAACTCCGGAAAGTGCTCAGGAGTATTTTCCGAGAAATTTGCGGGACAGGAGCTTTCAATCTATATCAAAGGAGATTTGCTCTATATCGCCATTTACAGCGGCCACAAAATGTTTAGAGCCCCTTATACAGAAGCAGATATTAACAATCTCTCCTTCACGGAGGAGTATAAGAAGCTTCAGGGGCTCCTTAGAGTATATCGAAGACATTTGCAAGGCTTTTTGAGAAGAAAAAAATAGAGGGATGGAAAAACGGGTAATGCATTTCATACAGTAACGGTCTAAAATTCGGGCACGCTCCCACTAACTTCGCCTTGACTGAGCAGTGGTTTATGTTAACCACTGCTCACTTTGCTTCGCAAAGCAACTTCCTTCGAAAGTTGGTCTGATATCAGGACGACTTTTCTGATGAAAAGTTCTGTCCTTACAGTACTAAGTTCAAGCTTCACTTTGTTCGCTTTCACTAAGTACTGACGGGCTCAGATTACCCTCTTTTAGACCGTTACGCATGAAATAGAATCACATTACCTTGGATAATTCCATCCCTCTATTTTTTCAAAAGCTATTTTTATCGTAAGAGACCTTGCAAAATGTCTTTTACTCCTCTAATCGCTCCGGAGCATAATATAACACCTGTGTGCCGTCATTTTCAAAGGAGAAGGGCACATGAATCAGGTTCTTCATGGCTTCAGAAACCTTTCCTGCTTTTTCCTTCTCCACATAGAAGAGGAGGAAGCCGCCGCCCCGGCACCCAGCAGCTTTCCGCCCTAATGCTCCGGCCTCGCGACCCTGTTTTCGTAAAGGGCATCAATGCTGTCGGTACTGATGGTTTTTGCGGTCTTTCGCTTTAATTCCCAGGTCTTATGCAGAAGACGACCGAAGTCGTTTAAATCCTTGTGTTTATCCTGCAAAGACATCCTCTGCTTCCACCAGCAAAGCCTTCATCTCGGACAAAAAGACTTAGCTTGTCCTGGGGGAGGACTTTTTTATTTTCCTTTCTGTACCTCGGAGGAAAAAGCGGGTGAAAGCCGGTGAAAGAAGAGCATCAGATTCTCTTCCAAGGCCTTCTTTCTATCCGGGAAAATGAGAATGGGGCTTACGGTATAGCCGTTTTGGGAAAATTCGATATGATTAAGTCCCCCAAAGGCTGCGGCAATCTGGTCCTGCCAGCCGCCGGATTCATTACAGAGTACCCTTTCCAGATAAATGGCTTCATCCGCCGTGGGTTTTCTTCCCACATACTTTCCTTTTTAAGGCATGGAAGGCATGGAGCATGCCCACCGCAAAGGAAGAGCTGGTACCAAGGCCGGAACGGGCGGGAAGATCCGCCTCGTAATTCAAAACGAATCTTCTGCATATCCAACATTTTCATAGCCTCCCGGATAGCCGGGTGCTGGATTTCCTCAAGAGAAGAGACTCTTTCCGTCTTGGAGTAGGAAAGCTCGGTGCTATAGTCGAAAAAGGAGGCAAATGCCGGACATTTACATAACAGTATTTGTCAAAGGTGGTGGAGAGCACCGCTCCGCCATGCTCCTTGAAATATTCTTCCATATCGAGTGCCGCCACCGAAAAAGGACATTCTGAAAGGGGGTTTTTGGGTAATAATCATGTTTTGCTCCTTATGGAAAAATTGATGTAGTGTCAGAATGAGGAGGATAGCTCTTATGCACCTGCCGGGTGGCTTACAAGCTCCTACACATATTAGCCTGTAATTTTGCTTTTACAGTATAGCATTTAATCGGAAATATCCAAATCCCGGGTAATCAGGAACTGGTAGTCGGGGAATTTTTCTTCCAATTCTTTTCCGAATATTGGCAATGAGGGCGTCACTGTCTTTTTCCTCAAAGTCTACCACGATATCCATGTGAATTCGTTTTTTCTTCTTCCACATAGAAGCCGTGCATTTGCAAAACATGCTCCTTGGACAGAACCAGGTCATGAATCTCTTGCTGAAGCTTGAGGAGCTCTTATTTTCCGTGTTGCGGGAGTAAATGCTGATTCCCGCCATAACCACGTGGAACTTTTTGTATATTTTCCGCTCGATTTTTCGCATGAGAGCATCCAGCTCTGCGGCGTGCATGGTATCCGCCACCTCGATATGGGCGGAAGCCAGGTAGGTATCCGGACCATAGTTATGGAGGAAGAGGTCATAGGTGCCGAAAACCCCGGGAATGGCATTGATGGTTTCCTTAATCTCTTTGGTGAACTTGCTGTCCGCTCTTGCACCAAGAATCTGGGAAAGGGTTTCCTGTAAAAGCTCCCAACCGGCCTTCAGGATAAAGACGGAAATCACCACGCCTACATAAGCCTCTAAAGAAATCTTGGTAAAACGGAAAAAGAGGGCGGACAGAAATACGGATAAGGATAAAATGGCATCATTTCCGCATCTTCCCTGCTGGCAATAAGGTTCTGGGAATTTACCTTTTCACCCTGGACTTTACAAAACGGCTTAAGAAAAATTTTCACCAAAACCGCTACGAAAAATGATTACTAAGGAAATCATACTGTAGCTGGGCTCCTCCGGGATGAAGGATTTTCTTTCCCGATTCAATTAAAGAAGTGAATCCGGCATAGAGCACCAAAAGACTGATGACACTGGCGGTGAGATATTCAATTCGTCCGTGTCCCAAAGGATGCTCTCGGTCCGGTGCCCTGTTGGCCAGGCGGGTTCCTACAATGGTTATGACTGAGGACAGAGCATCCGTTAGATTATTTACTGCATCCAGAGTAATGGAAATGGAGTTGGAAAGAAGTCCGACTCCTGCTTTTAAAAACCGGCCAGAAAACAGATTGGCCAGAATACCGATGATACTGGTTTGTACAATGACTTTTCTCTGTTATTCATAGCTATTTATTCTATGTTTTGCAGAATCTTTCTCTCAACTGTTTTTCAGAAATCTCCTCTTTTACTATCTTATTTCCAAAAGATGTCGAAGCTTTTACCTCCGGCTTGTCAAAAAGCTTGTCTTTAATGGCAAGCTTTCTTCGCCTCTCTCATCGTAAATCGCCATAGGCTTCTGTCTGTCCTTGATGGCAAGGATGATGGGCACAAGGAAAATCGCCACCACTCCTCCTGCAAAGCCGTTGTTATAAAGATTTGTCCCATTATAAAGAATTCCAACATTTAAGGCAACGGAAGAATGAAGAAAACCGGCTGCAATTCCCCAGAAAATGCCGAATTCTCCTGCAATGGGAGCCAGGTAGTCACAAGAATCAGGGTGAGGGTGGAACTGGGATCTTGCACGGACCAAACCTTCAGGAATCCCGGCAAGAATTACGCCGAAGATTACCGGTAAAATATTTCTAAGATGCTTTCCGGTGGCACTAAAGCCCACCAGACAGAAGATGGAACCGATGGTGGGGCCGTTAAAGTCTCCGCCTAAAATGTAGAGAATTAAAGCATGGCAAGACCGTTTACCCCCATATTGAAGATGGTAGGATAGTTCCATATTTCTTTAAAATAGTCCGGATTTCCCTGTCCGCTTTCCTTCAGGATATCCCGATAGCCAAGAATTGTTTCCTTTCGTCCGAAAGAAAAGGGAAAGGAGCATCAAGACGAGAAAGAGCGCAAGCAGACTGTAGAAGCCAAAGAGTCTGTGGCGGTATCCCAAACCAGTCGGGACTCGATTTTTACCCCGAAGGATTTCATCAGGGAAATGACGATGGTGGCGATAATACCGCAGGCGAAAGCCGGCATTGTAGAGGGAATAGCCCATGTGAGCGTGCTTGGTATGGAGAGAAATGGGAATCAAAACATAACCGATGACAAGTCCCACAGCAAGCGCCAAACAGAAGCTGTAGAGACATCCGGAATATTGGGAATCAGCAGAATCTGGGTGATAATCGGAGAAAGGGTGGTACCGCAAAGCCCGATATGAAGATATTTTCGGAAGGGAACCCGGTGAATTTTGGCATAAAGGGCATAGCCCAGAATTATTGCCCAGATATTTAAAAAGATTCTTTCCGAAAAGAGAAAAGCCGAACATCAGGCAGGAGGCCATGATACAGCTTCCGTCAAAATTGGATTTGGCGATACAGAGTAAGCTCAGGGAAATGATGGTGAGGCATCCCGCATTGAAAAAGGCTGCTCCCACGCCGCCTACCACAAAAATAGTCCGTAATCAAAATATCCGGTTGCACAATGATTTCCCGTACACCTTCAAAAATGCTCATAGGGTTTTGCTGGGTAAGACTGATGAGCATAAAAGTAAATAGGGCACAATGGACATTAAAGATAACGCTCCCAGTTCGGGAGAAAATGATGTAAAAGCAACTTGCCGTTTTCGTTGTTTTTCATGAAAAAATTCTGCTCCTTCACTGACGGGGGAGGGGGATTTTCCTAGCTGATTCTCCAATATGAAACTCTTAAAATATTACAAGAAAAAGAAAAAAATAAGCAATTATAAGATTCTAAGCAATTCCTTTATGAATAATAAATTTTATAGAGGCATTCTATCGGAACATTGTGAACAAGAATCTATCGGGACCTTTGGGAATAAAGACTTGCCGGTAGTTTGACAGTTAAATAGTTCCAAAATCTCCTCAGGCCTTGAAAAAGCCTGTACTTTTTTGTCAAATTTTATGAAAAATAGCACTAGCTATATTTGGCTATATATGGTATAATGGGCGCATGGAGGGACTGCGTCATGAAAAGTATCTGTATCAAAATCAAAAATCAGACAATCTATTATCTAAGTAAATCAGTTTGGGTAGATGGTAAATCCACTACTAAGACTATAGAGAATATTGGTTCGGAAGATGAACTCTGAAGGTTTGCGGAGATCTTACTCCGCTGGAGTGGGCAAAGCAGTACGCTCCAAACGCTCCGCAGAAGAAAAAGCTCAAAAAAGACATTATGCTTAAGTACCTTCTTCGACCTTGATTAAGAAAGAAAGCTGCCGTAGCGTAAACGTAGGCTACCTCTTTCTGAAGGACATCTACTATGATTTAAAAATCCATGACATCTCTAGCTCAGATTGCCGAAAAAGTACAAGTTTGAGTTTGACCTGAATCAAATCCTGTCTATGCTACTTTTCTCTAGGATTATTTATCCCCTGTCCAAGAGATCTTCTCTGAACTTTCAAAAAGTTTCTTGAAAAGCCTGACTGCAAGCTCCATCACGTTTACTGTGCACTGGAAATCCTGCAAAGAGAATGATTTTTCCAGTCTCAACTTTACAAGAATTCCGAAATGGTACTGAATCGACATAAAAGAGTTCTTTACTATGACTGCACTAACTATTACTTCGAGATTGAGGAAGCGGATGATTTCAGAAAAATATGGTCATTCCAAAGAAAAACCGTCCGAATCCGATTGTACAGATGGGGCTATTTATGGATGCAGATGGGATTCCCCTCACCTTCTCCTCTTTAACGGAAACGAGAATGAACAACCTTCGATGAAACCATTGGAGAAAAAGATTTCTTTCTGACTTTGGAATGACGAAGTTTATTGTTTGTACAGATGCAGGGCTATCATCAACTTCAAAACCGTGTCTTCAACAACACTCCAAACCGAAAAATTTGTTACCACGCAAGCAATCAAAAAGCTGAAAGGATACCTCAAGGATTACTGTCTTGATGAAGACGGATGGCACCTTTATTGAGATAAAAAGAGTACAAGCTCAGTGAACTAGATGAGGTCGAGAATTACGAGAAGACTTCTATAAAGACCGGTGGATTAATGAAGACGGTTTGGAGCAACATCTCGTTGTCACCTTTTTCCTTTCAATATCGGGACTATATGAGAAAGATACGGAATCGTCAGCTTGAACGCGCTGAAAAGCTCGTCGAAAATCCTTCTTCTCTGAATAAAAACGTCCAAACGATCCCAAGCGTTTTATACGTCAGAATCACTGTACTCTGACGGCGAGATTGCAGATAAAATGATCCCTTCGATAGATGAAGATGTTGCCACAGAAGAGGAACGTTATGACGGGTTTCTATGCCGTATGCACAAACTCGAAGATGACGTGGCAACGATTATAAGTATTAATCAAAAACGATGGCAGATTGAAGAATGTTTCCGTATTATGAAGAGTGAATTTCAGGCCAGACCGGTATATCTCAGTAGGAAAGATCGAATCACGGCACATTTCATTACCCTGCTTCACCGCCCTGATTCTTTATCGCATTCTAGAGAAGAAGTTAGTGAGAGTTATACCACTGAAAGCATTATAAGAACACTGGAAAGAAATGAACATGCTGATAGCTCCCGTGAAGGATATATCCCTGAGTATACACGGAACCGACCTTACAGACAAACTCCACGACACATTTGGTTTTAGAACGGATTACGAGATTGTATCTCAAAGAGAAATAAAAAGATTATAACTGCAACGAGAAAGTAGAAATATTGCTAGAATTCAGAAGAAAAACAAGAGCTCATAAATAGCGTAATTACGCCGTTTATGGGCTCTTGACTCTTTCTCAACTGTCAAAGACGGGAATATGAAACTATTAAAAATATTACAAGAAAAGAAAAATAAGCAATTATAAGATTCTAAGCAATTCCTTTATGAATAATAAATTTTATAGAGGCATTCTATCGGAACATTGTGAACAAGAATCTATCGGGACCTTTGGGGAAGAAAGACTTGCCTTTCTTTAGACTTTGTGCTATCTTGGTACGGCTAAGGGTACACCCCGACAAAGTGCTCTTATTTTATAGATAGCACGCGCATTATGAAAACTAAGGAATCCTCCAAGGGGATAGACGAACCGCATGGTTGGCAATCATGCAGAAAGAGGGAGAAAATGAGAGAAGGTATTCATCCAACTTATCACCAGGCAACCGTAACATGTAACTGTGGAAACACATTTGTAACAGGATCCACAAAGCCGGAAATCCACGTGGAAATCTGTTCCAAGTGTCATCCGTTCTACACAGGAAACCAGAAGCTGGCATCCGCTAAGGGTAGAATCGATAAGTTCAATAAGAAGTTTGGAATGCAGTAGCAGTAAAAAGCAGGGCCTCGGCCCTGTTTTTTTGTTAATCTTTATGAAAAAAGCGTGATACTTTCTTGGGAACGATTGTTCAAAAGGCCGGTACTTTAGTATAATTCTTCCTATTCCGGAAAGAGAATTGGTTTATTTCCCATTGAAACTTCTGTGTGTTTTGAAAAATGCTTGGAGTTTGGAGATTATCTTCAAAAATAGAAAAAGAAAGAATAGAAATCTTTTTGTATAGCCGGATAGTAAGAGCTTTGGAAAGGAAGAATTTTGGAAAAAAACAGGTATATAGCGGTATCGGCGGTCAGGCAGTGATCGAAGGCATTATGATGAAGAATAAGGAGGACTATTCCGTTGCGGTACGAAAGCCGGACGGCAGTATTGACGTGATACAGGGAGAGTATCTGTCATTAACGGACAAATACCCTTTCTTCCGCCTTCCTTTTTACGGGGAATTTTATCCTTTTACGATTCTATGGCACTGGGGATGAAGTGCCTTAGCCATAGTGCCAGCTTCTATGAGGATGATGAGGGAAGCGAGCCGGGAAAGCTGGAGCAGTTTTTGGACAAGCTTTTCGGAGAGAAGGTGGAGCAGGTGCTTTCGTCCTTAGTGATGGTCTTTTTTCCTTTGCCATGGCTCTGTTTATTTTTTTGTGGCTTTTGCCCACCATTTTTGCTAAGCTTTTGTGAAGAAATTTCTTCCTATTGAATCGGCTCTGGCCTTCTTGGAGGGCTTGCTTCGTATTTTAATTTTTGTTTTGTATATCAAACTGATTTCCCGGGCGAAGGATATTCGCAGAACCTTTGAATACCATGGGGCGGAGCACAAATGCATTAACTGTGTGGAGCATGGACTGGACTTGACTGTGGACAATGTGATGGCTTCTTCCAAGGAGCATAAGCGTTGCGGCACCAGCTTTATCGTCTATGTAATGATGATTTCTATCTTTCTGTTTATGTTTTTGCGTTTTGACAGCTTGTATTTAAAGATTCTTTCCCGACTGCTTTTGATTCCGGTGATTGCGGGCATCAGCTACGAGGTGCTTCGTCTGGTGGGTATGGTGGACAATCCCATTACCCGACTGCTCTTTATTCCCGGTATGTGGATGCAGGGCTTAACCACCAAGGAGCCGGAGCGGGACGAGGTGGAAGTGGCCATTGCGGCGGTGGAGCGGGTCTTTGACTGGAGAGCCTTTCAGAAGAAGGCCTTTCCGGAGAAGGTGTTTTCAGAGCAGACGTCTTCGGGGAATGCGATTTCAGAACAGTCGGTTTCGCAAAATGTGGTTTCTGAGGAAAGGGAAGCGTGATGGAAGATTGGATGGCTTCCCGGGAAGCTACAGGGCTTTCCGAAACTTAGGGATGCGAGCCTGCAAAAATAGAAATAAGGGGGAAGCAGCTCCTGTGGAAGCAGGGTGGAAGAAGAGGAGGCGGCACTGGAAGTCCGCCTCCTTTTACAGGAGAGCTTTTCTTTGAATACCGCCGGCTATCTCCTTAGAAAGCAGGAGCCCTTATGCAAGGCAGGTATTGAACAAACGGAAATTTTGCAAAAAGCTTCATTCCTTTTTATGAAAACTTTGAAAAGCGGAGAAAGACGGATTCCTTTGGCGCAAATTCTGGGAAGGCAGAGCTTCTACGGTCTGGATTTTTGTCAATGAAGATGTACTGATTCCCTCGGGCGGATACGGAGTGTTTAGTGGACTTGGTCTTGAAGACTATGCAGAGTTGGCGAAGCAGACCGAAAAAACTTATGCGGAAAAGCGAAATTCGGCGCATGTTTCGAATAAGCATGAGGATGATGTAGAAATTGTAGGAAGTGATTCTTCTTTAAGGATTTTGGATCTGTGTACGGGAAGCGGCTGTATCGATTTTCGGTGGCAAAGCATTTGCCCCTATCAGGAACTGCTTTTGGTGGATCTTTCGGAAAAAGGCTTTAGCGGTTGCCAAGAAAAATGCGGAAAAGCATTTAGGGAGAAATGTTAGGCTTTTGCAAAGCGACTTATTGACGGAAGTACATGAAAAACGCTTTTCTCTCCTGCTCTCCAACCCTCCCTATATCGTCAGCAGGGTGATTCCCGGCTTGGAACGGGAGGTTTCGGAGTATGAGCCTAAGATGGCCTTGGACGGGGGAGGACGGACTGATCTTTTATCGCCGGATTGCCAAGGGAGGCAAAGAAGGTGCTCCTTCCCGGTGCGAGGCTTTACCTGGAGATCGGCTACGACCAAGGGAAAGCGTAAAGACATTTTCCAAAAAGAGGGATATGAGGCGGTGGAGGTCTTTTCCGGACCTTTCCGGAAATCCTCGGTGGTCCGGGGATATTCCCTTCGTAATCAGAGGAAAATGGGAGAATTGGTCGGGAATGATTCGAGTGCTATCGGGATTGTGTATGGATGCAGTAGCTTGTTACGCAATTTCCATAGGGATAAATATGGTTCTTTTCTTGACACGATATGCCCAATCTATTAGTATAAGGATTGCGATTTAATCTATGGATTCTTAAAGGAATCTTAAAATTGGTTTCTGGCAAAGCCATAGGCTTGCAAGAGAAAGAGAGGGTAAGATGAGCTACTTAGAGATTGAGAAGGTCATTGGAAGAGAGATTATTGACTCCAGAGGAAATCCAACCGTTGAGGCAGAGGTTATGCTGTCTGACGGAACTATCGGAAGAGGAACTGCTCCTTCCGGTGCATCCACAGGAGAATTCGAAGCATTAGAGTTAAGAGACGGAGATAAGTCTCGTTTCGGTGGAAAGGGTGTTGCTAAGGCAGTTGAGAACATCAACACCATCATCAACGACGTTTTACTGGGAATGGATCCCTATGGACATCTATGCTGTAGATCAGGCTATGATCGAGGCTGACGGAACCAAGGACAAGTCCAAGCTGGGCGCTAACGCAATCCTTGCTGTTTCTATCGCAACCTGCAAGGCTGCAGCAAACGCTTTAGACATTCCTCTTTACCGCTTCTTAGGCGGAGCAAACGGAAACCGTCTTCCTGTTCCTATGATGAACATCTTAAACGGTGGAGCACACGCTACCAACTCCGTAGATACTCAGGAGTTCATGATTATGCCTGCAGGCGCTCCTTCCTTCCGTGAGGGACTTCGTTGGTGTACCGAGGTATTCCATGCTTTACAGAAGATCTTAAAGGATGAGGGAAATACCACTGCAGTAGGAGATGAGGGTGGTTTTGCACCAAACTTAGCTTCCGATGAAGATACCATTGAGCACATCTTAAAGGCTATCAAGGCAGCAGGCTATGAGCCCGGTAAGGATTTCGTTCTGGCTATGGATGCCGCTTCCTCCGAGTGGAAGAGCGAAAAGGGTAAGGGCTTCTACCATCAGCCCAAGTCCGGTAAGGATTTCACCTCCGATGAGCTGATTGCTCACTGGAAGTCCTTAGTAGAGAAGTATCCCATCTACTCCATCGAAGACGGTCTGGACGAGGAAGACTGGGAAGGTTGGGAGAAGATGACCAAGGAGCTTGGAGACAAGGTTCAGCTCGTTGGTGATGACCTTTTCGTAACCAATACCGAGAGACTTTCCAAGGGAATTAAGTTGGGATGCGGAAACTCCATCCTGATTAAGTTAAACCAGATCGGTTCCGTTTCCGAGACCTTAGAGGCTATCAAGATGGCTCACAAGGCAGGATACACCGCTATTTCTTCTCACCGTTCCGGAGAGACAGAGGATACCACCATCGCTGACCTTGCAGTAGCATTAAATACTTGCCAGATCAAGACTGGTGCACCTTCCCGTTCCTGAGAGAGTGGCAAGTACAACCAGCTTCTTCGTATCGAAGAAGAGCTTGGTGCAGCAGCATACTATCCCGGATTCGGCGCATTCAACAGAAAGTAATTTATACTTTATTAAGAAGTCTTCTGTGCTTTTGCACAGAAGACTTCTTTTTAAGAATGGGACTGTCCTTCATATTTTCAAACTTACACTATTTTTGTCTTTAAAAATTCTTTATATCCCCAATTCCACCCGCCGATACAGTTTATAGAATTGTTATAAATGTTCTTTTCTTCTTGCAGCATGGAAGCATAAGAAGGAACCCACCAAGGAGGGGAAAATGAAATCATTACGGAATACGCTTATCTTATCTATCTTGCTACCAATATTGGTAGTTTTTCTTTTGCTGGGCTTTGTGTTCATGCAGTTTATGGAGAAAAAAAGCACAAGAGAGGGAGATGCGGCTATGGAATCCGCAGCAGTGCAGATGGGAAGTGCTGTGGATACTATTTTTATCTGAAATTGAAACCAGAATAGGCGTTATCGAATTGGCGGTAACGGATATTCCCCGACCAGAACAGAATTCAGGCAAAGGATTTGGATTACTTTAAATCCTTTGAGGGCAATATGAACAATCTTTTGGTGGATGGCACCAAGGATATTCCCGGTCTGGTAGCTTTATGTTCGTTACTGATCCGGCATTAACCTACGGTACCTCCGGAACCTTTTATACCGATACGGACGGAGACGGAAAGCTGGAGGCGGTTACCCCTACAGATTTATGGCTTATGAGCCTACCGACACGGAGCATGTAGGCTGGTTCTACACCCCTTGGCACAACAAAAAGCCACTTGGATGGAGCCTTTACTTTAATGCCAACATTTCCAAGACCATCATTTCCTATGTGGTTCCTTCTATCTGAAAAATGGAGACAACTACGGAGTAACTCGGTGGACTTCGACTTTGCTTATTTGGATGATTTGCTAAAGAAGAATCAGAAGTATGAGGGAGACAGTAGCTTCTCATCAATGCGGAAGGAAAAATTTCTCTACCATGCCCAGTATCAAAATGGTGAGAATTTCCAGTGAGATTGAAGACGGTAAGTATGCCGATGCTTTCAAGGAAATGCAGGAAAAGGACCACGGTTTTATCCATGAAGGAAGCGGAAATCCTCCATTTTAATGGGCTTTTACCACTCTGGAAAAACGGATGGAAGATTGTGACGGTTCCCAGCTATCATGAAATCTATGGAAGCTTAGAGAGTTTTAAAATTGACCTTTGCGGTTTTCTCTATTTTCTTTGCGGCATTTATGTTGGTTTTGGCTGTTTTGGTAGGAAATCGTATTGCGCGCCCCATTGTGAAGCTTTCCAAGTCCGTGGAAAAGATGTCTCAGGGTGCATTGGATGAAAAAGATTACCGTAAAGGATCAGACAGAGATTGGCGCTTTGGCTAAGTCCTTGGAGAGCCTGAGCGGACAGCTGAAGAATTATAAGCTTTTACATCGGAGAAATTTCCGAGGTATTGAATCAGATGAGTGAAGGAGAGCTTTCCATTTCCTTACAGCATGAATACAATGGAGAATTTGCTTGCATCAAGGCAGCTTTAAATGCCTTGTCCGGAAAGCTTACTGATTTGATTGGTAATATTCAGACTTCTTCCGAGAGAGTTTCCGAGTTTGCAGGAAATGTGGCAAACAGTGCCCAGTCCTTAAGCCGGGGCTCCATTGAACAGGCAGGCAGCATCGAGCAGTTGTCCGAGAGAATTCGTGCAATTTCCGACCATGTGGAAAAAGAGTGCGGAAAAATACCAAGCTTGCCAATGCTGAAGCTCAGAGCACTCAGAGCGAGGTGGAGAAGGCTGACCAGCAAATGCAGAAGATGCAGAAGGCTATGGAGGAAATTTCCGATAAGTCCGGTGAAATTTCCAAGATTATCAAGACCATCGATGATATCGCCTTCCAGACCAATATTTTGGCTTTGAACGCAGCTATCGAGGCGGCAAGAGCCGGAAGCTACGGTAAGGGCTTTGCAGTAGTAGCGGATGAAGTAGGGAAAATCTGGCACAAAAATCCGCCGATGCGGCAAAGGATACCACCACCCTGATTGAAGAAACCGTACGGGCCGTGGAAGAAGGCGCAAAGCTTTGCAGAGCATACAGCAGTTTCCTTTGCAGCATGTGGTTAAGGGCTCCGGTCAGGTCAATGATTTGGTAAATGAAATTGCCAAGGCAACAGAGGAGCAGGCAAAGGCCGTATCCGATGTACGAGAAGGCATTAACAGCATTTCCGATGTGGTACAGAGAAATACCGCAACAGCAGAGGAAAGCGGTGCTGCCAGCGAAGAGCTGAACCAGGAGGCTAAGGCTCTGGAGAAGCAGGTGGCGGAATTTAAAATATAAGATAAAGCAGGATTGACTTCAGTCGAGTCCTGCAGCATAGGGTTTGAAACAGGGGCACGCTCGCTAACCTCACTCGTAGGGGTACTAAGCGAAAAAAACTTCAGTTCCTTTGTTTTTTTCGCAAGTACCCACGGGCTCAGATTGCCCCTTTGTTTCCAAACCCATGCTGTAGGACAACTCTAGACTTTAGTATATCCTGCTTTTTGGTGTAAAAACTCTCCACCGCTGCGAAAAATATATTTTTGATAAAAAGCAAAGACTTGCTGTAACCGTGATATAATATTAATATACAAGAAAGTGGCAACTTCCTTGAATTGGTCTTGGAAAATGCGCATGCAGTGAAAGGAGAAGTAAGGATGATTAAAAAAAGAGCTACGAAAGAGAATTGGAAAAAAACTTGGAGCATTTGAAATTAGCTTTGATATGTTGAAGCTGTCAGAAAAAGAATGAGAAGCATTTGAAATTTTTAAATGCCGGAAGGGGAAATCCGAATTGGATTAATTCCTTGGGCAGATTAGCTTTTGCACGACTGATGGAATTCGGCGTGGCAGAAAGCAAAAAGGACTCTGGACAAGGGAGACTTGGCGGGATATGTAGACCCAAAGAAATTGCGGAAAGATACAATGCATTTTTAAATCATGGCGATGAGGTGGATGTATTTCTGAAAAAAATTGTGGAGTATAGCGTAGACCATCTAGGGATTAGATAAGGAAGCTTTGATTACGGAACTTACAAACGGAATTATCGGAAACAATTATCCGGTACCTAGCCGTTGTCTGGAGAATACGGAGCACATCATCAATGCATTTCTCCAAAGTATTCTGTACGGGAAGGCTGACTTAAGAAAGGAAACGAAGGTATTTCCGGTAGAAGGCGGTACGGCTGCAATCGTCTATATTTTTTTGATGCTTTAAAGCACAATGGCCTGCTTTAATGAGGGGAGACCGCATTGCAATCAACACACCGGTATTTACTCCTTATATTCAGATTCCGAGACTATCAAATTTTGATTTAGCAGAGATCGATCTTCAAGCAAGGGAAGAAAATCAGTGGCATATTCCAGATTCTGAATTTGAAAAGCTTTTGGACCCTTCTGTTAAGGCATTTTTCTTAGTGAATCCATCAAATCCAGGTTCTCGTAGTCTTACAGATGAGAGTTTGGAACAGTTAAGAAAGGTAGTTGTAAAAGCGTCCTGATCTTATTATTATAACAGATGATGTGTACGGTACTTTTGTAAATGGATTCCGCACTGTTTATTCCGTTTGCCCAAGAAACACTATTTTTGGTTTATTCGTATTCAAAGCTTTATGGTGTTACAGGATGGAGACTCGGAGTTATAGCCATTAATGAAGATAATGTTTTTGATGAACTGATTAAGAAGCTTCCTGAGAAGAAGAAAAAAGAACTAGAAAGCGATTATTCTATCGTTACATTGAATCCTTCGGAAATGAGCTTTATTGACAGGGTATGCGCGGACAGCAGATCCATCGGATTGTATCATACCGCCGGGCTCTCCACTCCGCAGCAGATTATGATGGTTCTTTTGTCTATGACTCATTTGGTTCTTGAAAATGAAAAGGATCAATACATTGAAGCTTGTAAAGAAATTACAGCGATTCGTTACCACAATTTAATGTCTACATTAGGCTTACCGGAGGATAACAGTGATTCCAATGCTAAATATTATACACTGATTGACATATATCAACTTGCAGAGACAAATTATGATAAGAACTTCGCAACATGGCTTAGAAATGAATTTGAGGAAATAGATTTTCTTTTACATCTAGCAAAGGGAAGATGGTGTTGTGTTGATGGAAGGCGTTGGTTTTGAGCAACTCGGGGTACAGTCAGAGTTTCAGAAGCAAACTTAGCGGACAATGATTATAAGAAAATAGCAAATCGTATCCTGTCTCTTTTGAAGGAGTATCACGAAAAGTATGCAAAAGAGAAAAAGGATAAATAGGATAAATAGGATAAGGGGGATTTAATATGAATATAGGATTAATCTCACATGAAGTGTTGGAAACAGCACAGCATATTACGATAACAGGTTTTTCCGATATAGCCCATTATTTGATTGCCAATCCGGTTATTTCTATCTTTGTATGTCTTGCACTAGGGTATCTTATTGGAAAGCTAAAAATCAAATCCTTTACTATAGGAGCCACTGTAGGAACTTTGCTGGTAGGACTTCTCATATCCCTGGTATTTAAGGGGGCGGGAACCTATCAGATTGACGGAACGGTGAAGACAATCTTTTTCTCACTGTTTATTTTTGCAATCGGATATGAGGTTGGACCTTCATTTTTTGCAAGTTTAAAAAGCTCCGGCCTTAAGATTATTATCCTATCCCTTTTTCTTCGCCGTGGCAGCTTTTGTCGTTTCTATAGTTTTGTTTAAGGCTTTTGGTATCGGAGCGGGAGAAGCCGGCGGAATTTTGGCCGGTAGCCTTACACAGTCTGCAATCCTGGGAACAGCGGATTCCACGATGAAGGGAATGCTTTCAGGCACAGAACTGAAAACAGCGGAAAGTCAGATGGCAATTGCCTATGCTCTTACCTATGTTTTCGGAACCGTTGGGGTAGTGGTATTTTTGAAAAACGGTGCAGCGAAGTTAATTGGTGTAAATTTGACAGATACTGTTAAGAAGAAAAATAGATCAAACAAATTTCCATGAGTCTTCTTCGGAAAATACTGTTGTTGGAAATATCAAAGCACGTGCATTTTGCATAGAAAATGGTGCAGAATTTATTGGTAAAACAATAGGTTCGGTGGAAGAGAAGTACGGGGATGATCTTACAATAACGCAAATCATTCGAAAGGGTAAAAAAGGTGAACCTTGCATCGGATGTGCAGCTCTCGGAAGGGATACGGTTACGATTATCGGACTTCTTGATGCAGTATTGCATTTTGAAGCTCCGGGCATGAAGGAAACGGATGATTCGGAAGCCCTTAAGCTTGATGTGATAAAGCAGGAAATTGTTTTGACTAATCATTTCTCTTTGGATGTGATAAAAGCATCTTTCAGAAAATGGAATCGTCATTTCAGAGAGGAAGAGAGACAACAATGTCCTTTCTGAAGATCAGGCGTTAAAAGCTCTCGACCACTTGACCTTGGTGGGACCGAAAGCCTTGATTGCGAAGGTTGTAAAGAAACTTGGTTATGTGAAGGATACAGGTACCGAGACAGATGTATCCTTCATCAGCATGGGGCTTGTAGTCGGTTTATTAATCGGTGCAATCAGCTTCGTAGTATCCGGAATTCCGATTACACTCGGATCCGGCGGAGGTGCCTTGATTGGAGGGCTTTTATTCGGATATTATCAGGACAAACATTCTAACTATGGACTGATGCCGAAAGCAACACGGTGGTTTTGCAAGAGTGTGGGACTAAATCTATTTATCGCCATTGTGGGGCTTACATCCGGTGCATCCTTCTTATCTGCTCTGCAATCGATGGGCGTAAAGGTACTTTTAATCGGTGTTTTGGTGACTATTTTGCCTCATATTGCTTCCGTTTACTTCGGGAGATTTGTATTAAAGCTGGATGCTGTAGATATCATTGGAGCCTGGTGGTGCCGGAACCTGTACCGCAGCGCTTAACGGAGTTGTGGAGGAATATGAGTCCAGTATTTTTGCAGTAGCATATACACCGGGATATGCAATGGGAAACATTCTACTAACGGTCTTAGGCCCTCTAGTTGTTGCAATGTGTACATTAGCTGTCTCGCGTAGGTGAACCTTTTTCTGTAAATGATGGTCTTCTATGAGAGTTACGTTGCTTGAGCAGCACAAACCGCTTTTCTAGCGCCGATTAAAAATCAGTTGGAATGTCAAGGGTGCTTAGCTCAGCTGAGCTTTCAACAAGATGTCTCAGGCTTCGCCTGAGCCACTTGTTATGATTCATAACGAGTATCGTGCGCAAAGCGTGCGATACTCGTTTATTCGTAAAATGGTTATTTACCATTTGCAAATATCCTGAATGATATGATACTGTTTTGATACTAAAAAGCAAAAAGGTGGGTTAAAATATGAAGATGCATATTAGAATTATAATTGCTTTTAGCTATTAGAATTATAATTGCTTTAGCTATTGGATTTGTTATTGCAATGCTGTTGATGAGCGTCAAGATCTACTTTGGCTTTACTAATGCATATAGTACAAATGTAAATGCACTAACGGTCAAAAATACTTGAATACCCTATATATGAACTTACAAAGTCCGGAACAGAGTATTTTGGCAAATCGAGAGGAATTTATATGGGTGCAGTATGTGGCATTTGTATGACATAGTGTTATTATTGAAGAGATTTTTCTTTAAAGTGAAACAAAAATAGAAGAGAATTTTGTGTAAACTAGATTGCTAAGAAACGATAGGATACTTGGATAAGCTCATTGCAGAATTTAATCAATATTTAGCGTTTGATAAATGGGAAGTTGCTTTCTATGGCGGGGTATTAAGGAGTCTTTGCGTGGGCTTAGGCTCTGCACGAAAAGACGGTCGCGAGGCTTCCGTTGGGAGCTGCACTCTAGCAACGAAGGCGGGCGCATGTTTGAGCCTGAAGGGCGAGTTTGTGCAGAGCCTGAGTGAAAAAGCGAGTGCAGCGAGTAGAAACGCAGTGTGTCTTTGAGGCAGAGCCTAAAACCGAAGCAAGACATTCATTAGTCTGTATGATGGAGTTGCTAACGATTACTTGACAGTAACTTGTAAAATCAGATGGAAATTATTTTTGACAAAAAGCAAAGGATTGCTGTAAAATCAGAACAAATTCATTGAGCTTTAAGAATCTCCATGCTAAGATTACAAAGTGGCATTAATGACTAGACAAAGGAGGATACTATGGGATTTTTTTGATGATTTAGGAAAGAAGCTTTCTGATGCAAGTCAGGACGTAATGCAAAAAGGGTAAGGAAATGGCAGATACTGCTAAGTTCAACTCCCAGATTCATGATGAGGAAAAGAAGATTTCAGCAGTTTACAGCAAAAATCGGTAAGAAGTATTTTGAAGCTTTTTGAAAATGCTCCTTCAGAGGATTTCAAGGCTTTTCATTGAAGAGATTCATGCCGCACAGGCAAAAGATTGCGGAGATTCAGGAAAAGCTGAATACTTTAAAGAATGAAGGCAAGGCTGCGGTAGAGAATGCGGCAGCGGATGCGAAGGAAGCTGTAAATCAGGGCTGCCGATAAGGTGGAGAATGCTGCAGAAGGTGCTGTGGATGCAGCAAAGCAGGCTGCAGATCATGTGGAGAACGCGGCAGAACAGGCCGTAAACAAGGCAGAGGATGCTGTTGACAACGCAGTAAATGGAAACTAGTTTGTTTGCGTGCTGAAAGCATCATAGTTAGGCATGGAGGGAAAGAAGAGTATGAAAACAAAATTAGGGAGTATCTGTAGAGCTTAGCAGCTGCCGGCGTTTATATTCTGGCGGTGCTGGAAACTACACTGCGATTTTACTTGCTGTGGGTTATATTTTTTTCTGATGGAAGAGGATGCTTGGTTGAAGAAATCCGCATTGAAGGCTTTAGCAACGATGCTTTTCTTTAGCTTTCTGCTGAGCCTCTTGGGCTTGGTTCCGGATGCCTTTAAATGGATAGGAACTGCCCTGTCCGTTGTCAATGTCAATGACGGTACTCGTGCCATTATCGCGTTTTTGGTCCTTGATTACTCAGGCGATTGACATTTTCAAAACCTGTATTTTCTTGGCTCTGGCTTTCAAAGGCACTGAACCAATCCACCATCACAGTTCCCGTTGTAGACGAGTTACTCAATAAGCATTTTGAGGAATAATCCGACGGATTTGCGTACAAGTAAATCGGTAAAACCAAACAAAAGAAATACTCTACAAAGAGCGGTGTTTGCCTAGGTGACGCCGCTCTTTTGCATAATTTTAACAAGTATAGTTCACGGATCGAGCGGCATTCCGTTTGTCTTGATATAATAAGGAAGTGAGCATCATCCGAAGTTCCATCAATAGCCTTGAAACAAGAGGTAATCTGAGCCCGTGGGTACTTGCGAAAAACAAAGGAACTGCAGTTTTTCGCTTAGTACCCCTACGAGGCGAGGTTAGCGGGAGCGTGCCTCTGTTTCAAGGCTATTAGGGTGGAAACGGAGAGCGGTTTACAGGACAAAAATTTGTTGAGCGCGCCCGGGAAACCCCGCTCTTTCCCTTCCTGACGACATTTTATTGACTAGTGAAAAATCTATGTTAGACTAGGAATGTTTATAGAATATAGAGTGACAGCAGAAAATTTCCTGTTTTTCAGGATCTTGTAAAGATGTCGAAAAAAACTGTTCTTTGCAGGGATGAAGAAGATAAAAGAGATAAAGGAGAGTCTATGGAAAAAGCCTTATTATATTACCACCGCCATTGCCTATGCCTCAGGAAAGCCCCATATCGGGAACACCTACGAGATTATTTTGGCTGATGCCATTGCCCGCTTCAAGCGTTACGAGGGCTATGATGTATTTTTCATGACCGGAACCGATGAGCATGGTCAGAAAAATCGAGGGGAAGGCCAAGGATGCGGGAAAAGACTCCCAAGGAATTCGTAGATGAGGTGGTGGAGAAATCCATACCATCTGGGATTTGATGGACACCTCCTATGACAAGTTCATGCGTACCACAGAGGAATATCACGAAAAGCAAGTGCAGAAGATGTTCCGAAAGATGTACGAGAACGGGGACATTTATAAGGGGAAAATACGAGGGGTTGGTACTGTACTCCCCTGTGAGTCCTTCTGGACCGATTCTCAGCTTGTGGACGGAAAAATGTCCGGACTGCTGGAAGAGCGGTGGAGAAGGCCAGTGAGGATGCCTACTTCTTCAGAATGTCCAAGTATGCAGATCGTCTGATGGAGCATATTGAAAGCCATCCTGAGTTTATTCAGCCGGTTTCCCGGAAAAATGAGATGGTGAATAACTTCTAAAGCCGGGCTTACAGGATCTTTGTGTGTCCCGTTCCTCCTTTACCTGGGGAATTCCGGTGGACTTTGACGAGAAAAATGTAGTTTACGTTTGGCTGGATGCCCTTAGCAACTATATCACCGGTATCGGTTACGATGTGGACGGTGAGCATCAGGAGCGTTACAAGAAATACTGGCCCTGCAGACCTGCATTTGATTGGAAAGGACATTGTCCGCTTCCATACCATCTACTGGCCCATCTTCTTAATGAGCTTAAATGTTCCCCTGCCCAAGCAGGTTTTCGGACACCCCGGTTACTACCGCTACCGCCAAGTCGGATGAAGGCACCAAGATGTCCAAGTCCAGAGGAAATGTTATCTATGCTGATGATTTGGTAAGACTCTTCGGTGTGGATGCGGTGCGTTTCTTCGTTATGCATGAGATGCCCTTTGAAAATGACGGTGTTATCTCCTGGGAGCTGATGGTAGAGCGCTTTAATTCCCAGCTTGCCAACATTTTAGGAAACCTGGTAAAACGTACCATTTCCATGAGCAATAAGTACTTTGACGGCATCGTGGAAGATAAGGGCGTGACAGAGCCGGTGGATCAGGATCTGAAGAACACCGTTTTAGAGCAGGCAAAGCTTGCCGCATCCAAGATGGATGAGCTAAAGGTGGCGGATGCCTTAACCGCGATTTTTGAGATTTTCAGACGTTCCAACAAATATATCGATGAGACGGAGCCATGGGTTTTGGCTAAGGAAGAGAGCAAGGCGGATCGTTTGAGAACCGTGCTGTATAACCTGACAGAATCCATTGTCATCGGTGCATCTTTACTGAAGAGCTTTATGCCTTCCACAGGAGCGGAGATTTTAGAGCAGCTTTCCACTACGGAAAGAGATTTTGCCTCCCTTTCCGACTTCGGGCTTTACCCCTCCGGTAATAAGGTGGTGGCAGACCCCAAGACTCTCTTTTGAGAGAAAGGATTGGAAAGAAGTAGAGAAGGAAGTGGAGAAGATTACCGAGGCTCAGATTGCCAAGGCACAGGCCGAGGAAAAGAAGGAAGAGGCGAAGAAGGCGGCGAAAATAGCTGCTTGTTCTGTAGGAGAGGCCGGAACAGGTCTTGAGAAGGGTATTGACATTCCTTTTTAAAGCAGAGATTGCTTATGAGGACTTTGACAAATGTGACTTCCGTATCGGAAAGATTATCCATGCGGAGGAAGTGAAGAAGTCTAAAAAGCTGTTGCTTTTCAAGGTACAGGTAGGTTCGGAAGTAAGACAGATTCTTTCCGGCATTAAGTCCAGCTATAAGCCGGAAGATCTCTTGGGCAAGAAGGTTATGGTGCTTTGCAACCTGGCTCCCAGAGAGATTTGCGGCTATCAGTCCGAAGGAATGCTCCTTTCCGCCATTGACGAAGAGGGTAAGCTTTCCCTGATGACTTCCTGGCGGATATGCCTGCCGGAGCAAGTATTTCATAATATGACGAACTACCGTGCCATTTTTAAATACCAAGAAAAAGGGGAGGAGTTTCCGCGTTTCTGCTGAAGCTCCTTGCCCTTATTTCCATGACTATAGACCATTTTGCCGCCATCGTAATTCTAAATGGAAAAGCTTTTACGGCTATTCCACGGAGTATTATCAGATGGCTATTGCTACGGAGGAAGGGCACAGATTGCTCCAAATCTATAGAATCTTTCGCATTATCGGCAGACTGGCCTTTCCGATTTATGCCTTTCTCCTGACGGAAGGCTTCCGCCATAGCCACGACCGAAAGAAATATTTTTTTCAGACTGCTTTTTGATGGGCATAGTCTCGGAAGTGCCCTTTGACTTGGCATTTTTCAATCAGGTCTATAATTTTACCGTTCAAAATATCGGTTTTACTCTGGCATTGGGCGTGCTGTGTATGGAGGGGATGCATCGTTTTCGGAAGAACGTTTTCTACAAATGGGCGGCGGTGCTGTCCTGTGCCGCCATTGCGGAGCTGATTCGGGCAGACTACGGAGCACTGGGCATTTTTCCTGATTGCCGCACTGTACAACTTTCGAAAAGAAAAGGCATTGCGCCTGTCTTCAGGGGCTGCGCTGTCAGCGGCTCTGTCCTATGGAAGCTACTGCTTTGCGGCAGTCAGCTTCCTCCCGATTGCCTTTTACAATGGAGAAAAGGGACGAATTTCCCTCAGCCGTTTCTTTTACGTGTATTACCCCCTGCATCTTGGCTTTTTCTATCTTTTGATATACTTAGGGGCAAAAGATTACGGCGTAGAGGGATAGAGTCAGTAAGGAAAAACAGAAATCAAAAAAAGGAGAAGAAGATGATTTTTTTGATACCCATTGCCATTACAATGATGAATGTTATGCGGAAGATAGAGAGGCATTGCTCCGCTCCCTTCCGGAGCAGGGGCGTGGACCGGATTTGCGAAATCGGTTATAACCTGGAAAAGCTCCAAGGCGGCTATTCGTTTAGCGAGAGAGCCTTTTATTCCGGGACTTCAAAAATATGCAGTGGTAGGTTTTCATCCGGAAAATGCGGATGAGCTTACGGAAGAATCGTTGCCGGAGATTTATGCCCTGAGCCAGGAAAAAGGAAGTGGTGGCAATGGGGAGAGATAGGCTGGATTATTTTCGGATAGATAAGCGCTCCAGGGTGGAAAAAGAGCAGGAGGCAGAGGCCTTTGACAAAGGGGAAATCACGGAGATGCAAGCGTTCAATCCGGATCCGGAGGTGCAGAAGGACTGCTTTATCGCCATGATGGAGCTGGCCAAGAAAAAGAAATCTTCCGGTGGTACTCCATTCTCGAGATGCAGCTATGGACACCTACCATTTGCTTAGAGACCATAAGGGATATGTCAATGGGGGAATTGTGCATTGCTTTTCCTATCCTTTGGAAGTGGCCAAGCAATTTATTGATTTGGGTATGATGGTGGGCATCGGCGGTGTACTGACTTTTTCCAATGCCAAGAAGTTAAAGCAGGTGGCTACAGAGATTCCGCTAAACCATATTGTTTTGGAAACGGATTGCCCTTACATGAGTCCGGTTCCTCTTCGAGGAAGCAGAAACCATTCCGGAAACCTTCGCTATGTGGTTTCCTGCCCGGCGGAATTAAAGGGAATTTCAGAGGAAGAGGTGGTTCGAAAAACCACGGAAAATGCCTTACAGGTGTATCGCATTAAGGATTAAGAAAAGAACAACGCAGTATAGCACTGCATCGCAAGGAATATGATAGCAAAAAAATTTGCTATCGATATCTCGGTAAATAAAAAACTTCGGGAACTCCACCCAGGATAACCCACGGCACATGAAAGGTTTACCTTAGTGCTGCTATGTTCCCATCCTGACACGGTTCGGTATCTCCCATTGCGTGGGGCCCAAGCTTCATTGCCCCCGAAGCTCAATGAGTATAACGGATTTTTAGAAAATTGACAAGGGAAAGGTTTGCAATATGCAGTTTTCGCAAATGATCTTTGTGGCGGGATTTCTCCCCTGTTTTTGCTTTTTGTATTTCGGGAAGAAGGAACTTGCTTGGAAAAATGCGGTGTTTTTTCTGGCATCTTGCTTCTTCTTGCTTTTTTTCAGGGACTCTTGGCAGTAGCCTTTCTTTGCGTCTTTACCCTTTTTTTGCTTTTTATGGGAAAAAGCTTTTGGGACAGGCTGCAGAAGAAAAAGAAAAATATTTTTTTCCCTATCCTTAGCGGGCATTATCCTGCCTCTGGCTTTTTTTAAGTACAGTGCTGCTCTGCCTTTCCTACCGAAAATGCTGAAGGGTTGGATGCCCTTTGGCATCTCCTTTTACAGCTTCCGTTTTATTGCCTACCTTTACGATTGCTATCAGGGAAAGGAGGCGGAACAGGACATTTTTCCTTTTCTCTTTTTGCCTTTGCCTTTTCCCGGTGCTTTCTCAGGGGCCGATTCTTCGTTATTCGGAAATGCGGGAAGAAATCAAAAATCGTGCATTTTCCTATGAAGCATTTTTCCCACGGATTGTTCCGATTTACCTTCGGCCTTTGGAAGAAGCTGGCTTTGGCGGATGCGCTGGGCTCCCTTTCTGTAGAAGTTCTTAGCCTGGACAGTCTGAAAAATGCTTCTATGCTACAGTCTTCTTCTCCATCCTTTTCCTTTCTGGCAGTGTTCCTTTCCGGTCTTTCCTATATGCTGCAGATCTTTTTGGATTTTTCCGCCTATACGGATATGGCTATAGGAATCGGGGAAATCTGCGGCTTTTACCCTTCCGGAAAAACTTTCAGGCACCCTATAGCGCCTGTTCCATTCGAGACTTCTGGAGACGCTGGCATATTTCACTATCCATGTTTTTTTCCGGGACTATGTTTATATTCCCTGGGGGAAATCGAGTTCCCTTTCCTTTGCAGGTGAGAAACCTGCTCTTGATTTGGAGTATTAACCGGAATCTGGCACGGCTCCACGGCAAATTTCATTCTTTGGGGACTGTATTTCTTTTGTTTTTATCCTGCTGGAACTTTGCTGTAAGAAACTGTGGAAAAGAATTCACAAATCCGAAGGAGGAGTTTTCTCTATTGTTCTGAGATGCTTACAGCACGTTTATACTCTGGGTGGTGTTGTATTTTTCCCGGATTCTTTTCCCGCTTTTTCCGATTTCCAAAGCCTGAAAAAAATATCCTGTGGCTTCATACCTGCCGAAGAGCCTGGCTTTAGTGGACGGAAAAACCCTGCTGATTGCAAAGAGCAACATTTTTCTTCTTCTTGTAGCCATTCTCTTTTCCGGCAATCTTTTGAGTAGCTTAGAGGAAGAATGGCAAAAGCTCCTGTTCCGGGGCAAATCCCGTTTGGCAAGGAAGAAAAGAGCAAGTCTGGGCTTTTACGGCATGGAGGATTCGGAGGAAGATTCGCCGGAAGCAGAGAAAGCTTCCCGGAAGCAGGGACTGATTCTCCGGAAACCGTAGTAGATACCCCGGAAGTAACGGCGATAGATGCCGGGGAAGCTGCTTTGAAAGAAGTTTCGGAAGCTACAGCAGATGAGTCGATTTTTGCTGCTTCTTCCGATAGGAAGGATTTATTCCCTGAAGAAAAATATCCTATGCTAAAGCTTAGCTTGGACGGGGAAGGCGATTCTCGCCCTGAGGAAACATCCGGGGAAACGGAAGTACAAAATGGAAGAAGCTAATTCATTTGCAGAAGAGGTAGAAGCAGAGGCTAAGGCGGAAGAGGAAGTAGAATCAGAAGTAAAAAGCAGAAGCAAAAATAGAATCAGAAGAACTCTTGAGGAAGAAAAAAGATGGAAGCAAAGCTTAGTCAGGAAAATCAGGAGGATTTGCTTCGCCATGAGAAAAATTCTTCGAAGAATCCAAAGAAGAACAAAGCTAAACATTTTCTTCTTAGAGCATGCGGAACAGTTGTATTTCTGGGGAAAGCTTTTTGGCGGCGATTGCCTTTTTGCTTTTTGTCCTTCGCTCTTATGGCAGGGCAGAGCTATATGCCGTTTTTGTATAATCAATTTTAAAAGAGTGCTTTTTCTTATCTTACGAGAAGGAAAGAATGGCAAATGCATAGACGGCGAGATTGATTGCACAGGGAGTAGACGGGCATGGATAATCAGGGAAGAGAAGAACAAATTACAGAAGAAAAAGATTATGGAAGAAAAAAATTAACGGAAGAGAACATCACAGAAGAAAAACTAAAGAAGAGTGCTCCTCGAACAGGGCTCTACGGAAGAGGAATCCGTAGAAGAGGGAAGCATTGAAGAGGATTCTATAGAAGTGGAAACAACTAAAGCTAAGGGTACAGAAGAGACGAGTCCGGAAAAAGCCCAAGAAGGATTTTCCCTATGCCAAGATATTTTTCACTGGCTATGATGGGGCTCTTGTGCTGCCTTTTTGTGCTGGGGTGCTTCTTCCCTTAAGACCGAGATATTCCGATGCGGAAAAAGAGAACTGAAGAAGTTTCCTGCATTTTCCTTGCAGGGACTTTTTGCGGGAAGCTATTTCCGGGACATCACATCCTGGTATCAGGACAGCTATCCGGGAAAAGAGGAGTGGATGCTTTTTGGCTTCGAAAACCAAGGCTTTCTATGGCTTGCAGGGAGAGCAGATTTACGGAGCCGCCGAGCAGGTCAAAGAAGAAATTCCCACAGGGAAGGTGCTTTGGCGGAGACCTTCGCATTGAAGAAGGATACGGAAGGCGAACAGGACGGAGTAGCAGAGAAAAAAAGGAATCCGATGGGGAAGCCCGGGAATAAGAAAGAAGGGAAAGAGCAGCCGGAAGAAGGAAAAGGAATAGAGGGAAAGCAGGAAGAGGCAGAAGCAAAAGCAGAGTGCGGAAGCAAAAGCAAGGCTCCGATGCAAAGCAAGATACAACGAAAAGAAAAGAAGAAAACAGCAATTTTGAAACGGATGCGGAGGGAAATCTGCAGATTAAAAAAAGGCGGATAAGGCGGAAAATGTAGCCGGTGAACAGATTGGAAGTCTCTATCTGAATGGAGATTCCGCCTACGAGCTGTTCTATTTCAGTGAAAAAGGCGGTTCGTGCCCACGCTTCTTTATTAAATACGGTGCAGGCCATGTTTCCCAAGGTGAAGCTTAGCGCCATGATTGTACCCAATTCCTTTGGCGTGATTTTTGGATCCGAAGGTGCAGGAAAAAGCTGGCCTCCTCCGGGATGGATCAGGCCATTGCCTACAGCTATAGTCTGATGGATAAAAGGGTCAATACGGTCAATGTTTTTTTGACGCCCTTTCCGTACACAAAAAGGAATACATCTATTTTCGAACGGATCATCACTGGACTCAGCTTGGGGCTTATTATGCTTATCAGGAATATTGCAAAAGTATGGGCTACAGTACCAAGCCTTTGTCTGACTATCAAAAGCTGGATTTCCCGGAATTTTACGGAACCTTTTACTTCTTTATGAATCGTCCGGAAAGTTTGAAGGGGCATCCCGACCAGGTAACGGCTTATCAGGGAAGCATGAATACCATGCAATATACCGACAGCAAGGGGAAATCTTCAGGAAGGAAAGTTGATTAATGATGCCAGCCAAATGCTTCCCGGCAATAAATACAACTGCTTTATGCTGGGAGATCATGGCTATGTGGAAATCCATAATGAAGGGGCTCCCGGAAGAAGAGCATTTTGGTCTTAAAAGGATTCCTACGGAAATGCCTTTTGTGCCCCTTTTGGCACAGGATTATCAGGGATGTTTATGTGGTGGACTCACCGGCATTATCAGGGAAATGCTTCCTCCTGATTCAGGAAAAAGGCATTGAGGAGATTTTATTCCTGAATAATATTATGGGAATCGGAGAAAGCCTCTCTCAGAAAAATGCTGGCGGTATTTCAGTAGGAACCAGTTTGCCCCGAGATGGTTTTGAAGCCGGCACCGGAGACATTATGAAAACGGTGCTGGAGACATTATGAAGCCGGCACCGGAGACATTTTAAAAGCCTGTGCTGGAGACAGTTTGAAGCCGGACCGGGAAATAGTTCTCATTGACACAAGTATTTATATCCCTTAAAAATAAGCTTGTTAAAAGGTTGAATATGGTAACAGAGAGATTTTTGCAAGGGATTTTCGGCGTAGCCGACCCTGCTTTGCTTCACATATTTGTACATTAACAAAAGAATAGTGAAGGAGGTACAGACATTGAACCCATTGGGAATCGCCATCATTGTAATTGTGGCGGCAGTGGTGGGGGCAATCATGTTCATCCTTGGACAGAATAAAGAAAGAACCAATTATGCTCGGAAGGTAGGAACAGCTGAGGAAAAGTCCAGGGAGATTATTGATGATGCCATTCGCACTGCGGAGAACAAGAAGAGAGAAGCATTACTAGAAGCAAAAGAAGAAGCACTGAAGGCTAAGAATGAGCTGGATAAGGAAATTAAGGACCGTAGAAGAGAAATTTCCGACCTTGAGAAGAGAATTTTGAAAAGGGAAGAAAGCTCCGAGAAGAAAGCGGCAAGTTTAGAGAAGAAGGAATCGGATCTCCAGAGAAAAGAGGAAGGATTACAGACCAGGGAAGGGGAAATTGAACAGCTTCATAGCCAGAAGCTGATTGAGCTGGAAAGAGTTTCCGGCTTAACCAAGGATCAGGCCAGACAGGGAATTGTTGCATTCCGTAGAGGAAAGTATTAAGCACGATACCGCTTTATATATTCGGGAATATGAGGCCAGAGCCAAGGAAGAGGCGGAGAAAACCGCCAGAGAATATATCGTAGAGGCTATTCAGCGTTGTGCGGCAGACCAGGTAACAGAGTCTACCGTTTCCGTTGTACAGCTTCCCAACGATGAAATGAAGGGAAGAATCATCGGCCGTGAGGGTAGAAATATCCGCACTTTAGAGCAACTGACCGGAGTGGAGTTGATTATCGACGATACACCGGAGGCAGTGGTGCTGTCCGGTTTCGACCCGATTCGTAGAGAAGTAGCCAGAATTGCACTGGAAAAGCTTATTGTAGACGGCAGAATTCACCCTGCTCGCATTGAGGAGGTGGTGGAGAAGAGTCGTAAGGAAGTGCACGACAGCATTAAGGAAGAGGGAGAGTCTACTCTCTTGGAACTGGGGATTCACGGTGTGCATCCGGAGCTGGTGTTCCTTTTGGGAAGAATGAAGTTCCGTACATCCTTTGGTCAGAACGCTTTACAGCATTCTATAGAAGTAGCACAGATTTCCGGCCTTTTGGCGCAGGAGCTGGGCTTGGATGTTCGTATGGCTAAGCGTGCCGGTCTTCTCCATGATATTGGAAAGGCCATTGACCATGAAGTAGAAGGAACCCATGTGGATCTTGGTATTGAACTTTGTCAGAAATACCATGAGCCCGAACCCGTTATCAATGCTGTGGCATCTCACCATGGCGGAACGGAGCCCACATCCTTGACTTCCTTCATCGTGGCGGCAGCGGATGCCATTTCCGCAGCAAGACCGGGAGCCAGAAGAAAGGCTTTGGAGACCCTATACCAACCGTTTGAAGGAATTGGAAGAAATTGCCAACTCTTATCACGGAGTAGAGAAATCCTTTGCGGTACAGGCGGGACGAGAGGTTCGCATTATGGTAGTTCCGGAAGAGGTGAGTGATGATGATATGACCATTATGGCCAGAAACATTTCTCAGCAGATTCAGGAGCAGATGCAGTATCCCGGCGTGATTAAGGTAAACATTATCAGAGAGTCAAGAGCAGTAGATTATGCGAAATAAGGCTTCGGCACAGGGTTCAAAAGAGCTTTGTGCCGTTTCTTTGATTCTCCGAAAGTGAAGCAATCCGCTATTTTTCTTTAGGCGGATTTGGATAGAGAAGTAACGGGTTTAAGAGAAATTTGTCTTATCCTAAGAAGTTCTTTCAATATTTTTTTCTGATTCTCCACAGAATTTTTGTTAAAATTTCGGAGAGAAATAGAAGGGATAAGAAAGACATTTTTGCTAAGTTAACGGACATATTGTTGGAATATGAGGTTCAAGAATGGGAAGAGAGATAAGAGAAGGAGAAAGAGGACATAAGAGAGGAAAGAAGAAATCCTCTGCCTTTCGCTTTATCCGGAGGCTGTTTCTGGGCAGTGTTTTTGTTTCTGTTTGTGCTTTCTGTATTGGGCTATGTGATTTTTATCCGTCCGGAGGTGAATCGTCTTCGGGGAATTGCCTATGACAAGCTGGCAGGCAGCAATTTAAAGGATTTAACCAAAAGAGCGGATACGGTGGTGTTTGATACTGACGGACAGCAGCTTGGTACCATTAATGCCGGGCATTTTGTGTACGATAAAATCGAAGACATTTCCCCGAATCTGCAAAATGCCTACATCGCCCAGGAGGATAGAAATTTTAAAACCCACCACGGGGTAGACTATAAGGCCACCCTTCGTGCGGTTTTTCAGCTGGTTAAAAATCGGGGAAGAATCACCCAGGGCGGTTCTACCATTACCCAACAGGTGGTGAAGAATACCCTATCTGAGCCAGGAGAAAACCTTTACCAGAAAGATTGTGGAAATCATGTTGGCGCAAGAGCTGGAGAAGATGTACAGCAAGGCCGACATTATGGAGATTTACTGTAATACCAACTTCTACGGAAATAACTGCTACGGTGTGGAAGCGGCCAGCCAGTATTACTTCGAAAAAGCCTGCAAAGGACTTAACGGTGGAAGAAGCGGCTATGTTGGCAGGAATTTCCAATGCCCCTTCCCGCTATGAACCGGTGCGCCACCCGGATTTGGCTTTAAAGAAGCGAAATCAGGTCTTAAAGTCTATGGAGACAGTGGGTTATATTACAGAGGCGGAATATGAAGAGGCCATTGGAAAGCCTTTACAGATTTCCCAAAATGTGCAGAAGGGTACGGATGAGGACTATATGAACTCCTATGCTCTCTATGCGGCTACCATCCGTATGATGGAGGTCAATAAATTTCCCTTTACCTATCATTTTGAAACCCAGGCGGATAAGGAAGCCTATCAGGATCAGTACGAGGAACAGTACAACTTTTTACAATCGGGAGCTTCGTGCAGGAGGATACAAAATCTATACCTCTCTGGATCCTAAAATCCAAAAACATTTTACAGGAAACACTGGACAAGGGACTGTCCAAGTTCCAGGAGGTGCAGGAAAACGGAAAGCTTTCCATGCAGGGTGCCGGCGTAATCATTGACAATAAAACAGGCTATGTGGTGGCTACCGTTGGAGGAAGAGGCACCGAGGACAAATATAACCGTGCTTACTTAAGCTATCGTCAGCCCGGTTCCGCCATTAAGCCTTTGCTGGATTATGCACCGGCTTTGGATCTGGGTGAGTACAATGCGGCTTCCGTTATTGACGACCACAAATTTGAAGACGGACCCTCTAATTCCGGTGACCACTACTACGGGGCGGTGACCATGAGAGAGGCTGCCAACCGTTCCTTAAATACGGTGGCTTGGCAGATTTTGGATAGCATTGGAATTCAGAACGGTTTAGATTATCTGGAGAAAATGCATTTTTTTCCGGAATCAGTGTGAAGGATAACGATGCCTTGGCGGTTTCCATCGGAGGTTTCACCAACGGTCTTCGTGTGGTGGATATGGCAAAGGGCTATTCCACCCTGGCCAATGGAGGTGTATACAGTAATAAAACCTGCATTATCAAGATTGAATCCGATAAGGACGGCGTAGTTGCAGACGAGAAGACCATTCAGAATACTCAGGTTTTCCGCGAAGATACCGCCTTTATTATGACGGACATTTTGAAGGGAACCATGAATACGGAGTATGGTACCGGTCGCGGTTTACAGCTGAAAAAAACAAGATGCCGGCAGCGGGAAAAAAACCGGAACCAGTAACGGTTCCAAGGATACCTGGTTTCTGCGGCTATACCAAATATTACAGCGCGGCAATCTGGGTAGGTCATGATATGCCTGTGGAAATGCCGGGGAATCTACGGTGCCACCTATGCCGGAAAAAATCTGGAAAAAAATACCATGGATATTCTTCATGATGGGCCTGGAACCGGAGGATTGGGAAGTGCCGGATACAGTAGTCAAAGAGGCGGATGAAAAGTCCGGTATTACAGACTATGTTTCCAAAACCGCAAAAGCAAAGAGGCGAAGAGAATCGGAAGAAGAAGGCGGAAAAAGGAAACCAAGGCACAGATAGAGAAGGACATCAAGACCTATGAGGCCATGAAGATTCAGAAGCTGGAGGATGTCTTTACCGCCAGAACTCTTTTTCGGAAAAAAATCCGGGATTCCTTAAATGATGTTACGGATGAAAAATTCAAAAAGGAATATCAGGAGCGACTCTTTACAAAGCAAAAAGAATTCCTGGTGATTGAAGATAAGTGGAAAGACGAGATTGATGCCTACATTGCCAAGAAGGAAGAAGAATCCAGAGTACAGGAATCTATAGCGGAAAGTAAGGCAAAGGAAGCGGAGGAAAAGGCGCAAAAGAATGCCAAGCGGGAGTCCTTCTTATCCGCCTTGACCGGCTTGACAGAGCTTGGAGTATAGAGACGGAGATACGGAGGCGTTGATTAATGATGCTATCGAGCGTTTGCAGGAGCTGAACGGCAGTGAAGACTATTACAGCTAGAGTCAGCAGCTGGATGCGGCAATTCGCCGTGTTCGAAGTCTACCCAAGAAGGAAGAAGAAACGCTGGAGAGTAAAAAGTGGAGAAGGCTCTCCCTTCTATAGCGGTCCGGGACCGGAAATTACCTTGGGAGAGCGAGACAGCAACAACGGCCCGGGAGTAAGCCCATAGAGGGTTCTACGAAGGAACTGATCCGGGAGGAGTTCTTAGGAAGGAAAAATGGTTTATGGCAATAGGGAAAATTCATCCGGCTTGCAAACAGTATTTATGGGGAGGAGAAAAAGCTGATCCGGGGAATACGGGATATCCTCTCCTAAGACGCCTCTTGCGGAAGCTTGGGTGCTTTCCGCCCATCCGGATGGAGACAGTCGAATCAGCTTTTCCGACGAGTCGCGTTTTTCTGAAGGAGCGGCATCTTCTGAAGGAAACGAAATCTTCTAGAAGGGAGAGATTTTTCCGAAGGAGATAGTTGTTCCCATGGAGAAAGCTTTGCCGATTATCTAAAATCCCATCCCTGAGGCAGCAGGAAGTTTGGGAAAAGCCTTTCCCTTTTTCCTACGCTGATTAAACTGATTGATGCGAAGAAAGCCTTGTCCATTCAAGTGCATCCCGATGACAGCTTTGCTTTTTATCCCGGGAAGGGGCAATACGGCAAAGACGGAGATGTGGATCGTCTTTGGAACGGGAGGAAGGCGCTTTTCTTTATTTCGGCTTTCAAAAAGACTATACGGAAGAAGAAATTCGAAGAGCGATAGAGGAGGAAAACTTTCCTTCTCTTCTTTGTAAGGTGATGGTAGAACCGGGGGATGTATTTTTATCCGGCAGGAACCGTGCATGCTATCGGAGCCGGCATCCTGCTTGCGGAGAGTACAGCAAAAAACTCTAACCTGACCTACAGGGTTTACGATTATGGCAGAAAAAGATGCTCAAGGAAATACCAGGGAACTGCATGTGGAGAAGGCTTTTGGAGGGTGATGGACCGAAAACAGCTTTCCGCTTATCGGCAAGAAGCCTTTCAAAAAGCAAGGGACAAAGGCGGCAGAAGAAAACGCGGTAGGAAAAAGTACGGAAGGAAAAAGACGTGGCAGGAAAAAACGTCTACCTGGAACGAATCGGTTCCTGTGAATATTTTACAGTGGACAGACTTTTGCTTAGAGGACAATGCTTTCTACAGCGGAAAAACTGACAAAAGAGAGTTTTCCTTTCCCTCTTGGTTTTTGGAGGGAGAGGGGGTACTTACAGAAGAAACTAAGTGCTGTAAGGACATGCATCAAGATGGTTCTACGGAGTGTAAACAGGAAAGAATGCTCTTCCATGGGGAAAAAAAGGAACAACGATTTGTGAAAAAAAGGGAGAAAGCTATTTCCTCCCTGCAGAAGAGGGGCAGTGGTCTTTGAAGGGGACAGGAAAGTTTTTATTGACTTTCCTTAGCGAAAAGAACTGCGTCCGGGAGGATTAAGCAGTTTAAAGTATTCAGTAACATTGAAGGAAAAAAGCAATATTCAAGGAAAAAGCAATATTGAAGGAAAAAGCAGTATTCAAGGAAAGAAATATTGAAGGAAAAAGCAATATTCAAGGGAAAAAGCAGTATTTAAGGAAAAAGCAATATTCAAGGGAAGGGAAAGAAAAGTATGAAAACAATTTCTGTAAAAGCAAAATGAGTTTAGCAGCCATTATGACAGCGGTAAGCTGTATTTTTATCGCCGATTTCCATTAATATCGGGCCTGTACCGATTTCCTTAGGAACCTTCGCGGTTTGCCTATCGGTAACGATTTTAGGAAGAAATCTGGGAATGCTTTCTTATCTTTTATATCTCTTGCTGGGCTTCATCGGCTTACCGGTTTTTCTCGAATTATGGTGCCGGTGTAGAAAAGCTTCTGGGACCCACAGGAGGCTATTTAATCGGAATGATTTTCCTTGCCTTTTTGGCGGTTATGCTGTGGATCGTTTTTCCAAAAAGCTTTATTAAAACAGTATCTGGGCATTTGGCCTTCGGCATTGTCCTTTGCTATTTACTGGGGACGTTATGGTTGGGAAAAGGTTTTGTCTATGGATTTTTGGAAAGGCCTTATCTGTAGGCGTGATTCCCTTTATTCTTCCGGATGCCGTTAAGGTCTTTTTGGCACTGGCTTTGGGAAGAAAAAAATTAGAAGCAGACTGTCCTTTTTGCAGGCAGAATAAAAATTTTGGTATAGGGAGTAAGGATGGAAGGTCAATTTTCAAGAACCGAGCGATTGCTAGGGGTCTGAGGCAGTGGAAAAAGCTAAGTAAAGCGAAGGTAATTGTTTTTCGGTATCGGCGGAGTGGGAGGCTATTGTGTAGAGTCCCTTGTGAGAAGCGGAGTCGGTCAAATCGATGTGGTGGATGATGATGTGGTTTGCTTAAGCAATTTGAACAGACAAATCATTGCCACAAGGGATACCGTAGGAAGAGCCAAGGTGGAGATTGCGGAGGAGAGGATTCATTCCATCAATCCGGACTGTAAAGTACGGGCTTTTTCGCTGTTTTTATCTGCCGGAAACCAAAAGATCAGTTTGACTTTTCCGCCTATGACTATGTGGTGGGATGCAGTGGATACGGTGGCGGCAAAGCTGTCTTTGATTGAAGCGGCCAAGGAAGCCGGTGTACCGATTATTTCCGCCATGGGAGCAGGCAATAAGTTGAATCCCGCCGGGTTTAAGGTGGCGGATCTGTATGAAACCAGGTTGTCCTCTGGCCAAGGTAATGAGAAGAGAATGTAAAAAGAGAATAGAAAGCCTGAAGGTGGTGTATTCGAAGAAATGCCCAGAAAGCCCATAGAGAAAGGCGGAAGAAGCGCTTCCCAAAGCTAAGGGGAAACGGTCTGTCCCTCGGCTCCGTTGCCTTTGTCCCTCCTGTGGTCGGTTTAATTATGGGAGGGGAAATCGTAAAGGATTTACTACAGTAATTCTCTGATTTGACGGGAAGTAGAGCATTATATTTTAGTTGAAACCGGAAAATCTTATGGCTTTTGGACTTATGATTTATCCCTTTAAAGACGAAAATCTTTAGATAGGATAAAGGAGTGGAAGGATGTCACTGAGAAAACCCAAGGATAAGGAACTGGAAAGCTATATAGAGAGCCATATCGAAGAAGCCATTGAAAAAGAGTGGATTCAGGTGTATTTGCAGACCAATATTCGAGGATTATCAAAGCGTGTCTGCGGAGCGGAAGCTCTATCCCGTTGGATAGATCCGGTATATGGGATGATTTCTCCGGGGGAGTTTATTCCCGTGCTGGAGAAAAAAAGAAAGATACATCTTCTGGACCGATATGTAATGGAAACAATATGTCGGGAGCTTGGAGAAAGAAGAAGGCGAGGACAGTTTATCGTACCTATTTCGATGAACTTTTCCCGTCTGGATTTTGATGTACCCACACTTCTTCAAGAGATGGAAGAAATCATGGAGAAGAATTCCTTGCCGAGAAATTATGTTCACATTGAAATTACGGAAAGTGCCGTAATGGATAATGAAGCCTATATGAAGGATACCGTCAGAGAATTACACAATCTGGGCTATAAGGTATGGATGGATGATTTCGGCTCAGGATATTCTTCTTTAAATCTCTTAAAAGAGTTTGAATTTGATACCTTCAAGATTGATATGCGTTTCCTCAGTGATATGGGGAAAAAGTCTCTTATTATCATTTCTTCCATTTCTGTATATGGCGAAAGAAATCGGGATTCATACGAGTAGCGGAAGGTGTGGAAACGGAAGAGCAATATCGTTTTTTGAAGGTGGCAGGTTGTGAAAAGAATGCAGGGCTATTATTTTGCAAGACCTGAAGCCATGAAGGAGTGGTTTGCTTCCGCAAAAGAAAGCTGCGAAATGGAGACGGAAGAAGATTGCTACCTGTACGATGAAATCGGCTTTGTCAATATTATCAGTCCCGTGCCCTTTGATTTGGAACGCTCCGATTCTTCCCCCAGCATTCACGGCTTTGAAACAGGTCAGCCGGTGGCGGTTATGTCGGAGATTGATGGGGTATTAAAACACTTGAATTTTACCAAGCCATATCGAAAGAATCTTTTGGAGCTGGGCTATGAGGGAACGCATCAATTTCAGGATTTGTTAAATGACAGGTCCATTCTTTTTACGGATAAAATGCGGGATATTATGGATTTAGCCAGGAAATCCGGAAGAATTGAAGCCATGGATTTTTGTCCGGGGGTATGCATTGTCAATTTCAGAGTAGATTGGTAGCCAGCAAAGGAAATAAAAATATCTTCTTGGTGCGCTTGGATATTCTGTCCAATATCAGAAGATTTCAAAAGAATAAAGAGTTTCAGGAGGCATTAAGCCCACTGTATACCGTCTATGATATGGTTTTTGTTTTTGACTTAAAGGAGAATTTGTTAAATCCGGTTTATGTCAATGAAATCTATGAAGGGGTTCATGAGAGCAGCAATCTTCGGGGAGAAATCGAAAAGTTTGTGGAAAACAAAGTCTATCCGAAGGACAAGGGAAGCCTGCTGGCAGTTCTTTGAAATCCGGACACCATGGCGGAAAAGAGTGGAAAGTGCGGAGAAGGACTTTATTTTGGCGTATTTTAGGAGCAAGAATCGTAAGAACGAATATGTATGGAAGCGTTTCGTCTTAATTCGTTCTTATGAGCGCTCAAAGCAGGATAGGGTGATTTTCGGTATTCATACCTTGAATATGGATAAAGTATCTATGATGCATAAAGAAGATCAACAAATCATTCAAGAAGAGGATTTTTGATCGCTAGAAATCTTTGTATGGGTGTAGAGTATTGATGTGTGTAAGTGTAGAGTGTTATGTTTAAGTTCGGAGTAGTACCAGTTTAGATATAGGGGAACAAAGTAGGGGAAAGTTTTAAGAAAGGATAAAGAATGAGTGACAGGGCAGATTCATGGTTAAATCTGGATTATGACACCATTACGTTACGACTTGAAGAATTAGCATCCGCATTTCATGCCGTCAGTATTGTTAACCCGCGGAACAAAAAGGTGGTAAAGCTTTACCCAAACCGCGTAGAGGAACTACATTCGGTTTGTGATGCACGATGGAATCGAAGAGGAGATTGTAGATATTGTATAGTTGAGAAAGCCATGTCTATCAAGGGCAGGGGCAGAGAAGTTTGAATTTCATTGAGGATGATATCTATTTTGTGGTTGCCCAATATACGGAAATTGAAGGAGTGCCTTATGTTATTGAAATGGTGTCTTCCATGGAAGAATCTGCTTTAATGGGGGTTTCCGGAACCGGTGGGGTGATTGAAAAGATAGCTCATCTGGATATGGCCATCTATGCCGATAGTCTTACCAAGGCCTGGAACAGAAGATTTTACGATGAAAAGGTACAGGAAAAGCAGTATCAAGCCCTGGCCATGATTGACATTGATCACTTTAAGGACATCAATGACGGTTATGGTCACTCCGTGGGGGATTTGGCTTTGAAAACTTCTGCGGATTTGATTCAATCCTGTGTTCGAAGTTCGGATCAACTGATTCGATATGGGGGAGATGAATTTATTCTTTGCTTTCCCAAAATCACAGAGGAGGCTTTCCGTAGAAAGCTTCATCGTATCCGAAAAAAAGTGGAGCAGCTGTGCTTCGAAGAATACCCGGATTTGCATATTACCTTAAGCATCAGGGGCTATTATGAAATCTATGGTGAAAAGTCTTATGCCTCTTGCGGATCATATGCTATATTCTGCAAAAAGACAAAGGAATACCGTGAAAAATTGGCAAAAACAGTGGTGTTGGGATAAAAAATACTTATTTATCTTGAAAAAATGTCGAAAAATATTGTTCAAAAAGTAAAAAGGAAAAAGTAGAGAAGGAGAAACAATGGAGAATTTGATGGACAAAAAGGAAAAGTACTGTTTTTATTCCTGCCGTTACTTGTATTATTTGTTTATGACCGCATTGGAGATGTTGTCATCTTTATCATTCATAAAGCATTTGATGTATTTGCCGTAAGCGAGTCCTTTATCGATACCAGTGCCAGCTTTATCGATGCGACTACAGCTGTGGTTTTATCGGTGATATGCTATCTGTTTTATCGTAAGGTCTTTCCAAGAAAAACAGGCGAAGTAAGTCTACCGCTTTGGCAAAATATCCTCTTTGCCATTGTCATTGGATTCGGTGTGGGAGGATTGGCAACCATCTGGTTGAATTTTGCAGATTTTGTGGGAAATAATATTTCCTTTTTAGGAAAAGAATCAGAAGCCTTTTCCACCCTTTACGATGATTTGGATCAGGGACCCTTTATCTGGACCTTCTTAGCCATCGTGGTTGTGGGGCCGCTGGTAGAGGAGATTTTATTCCGTGCTATTATCTTCAGCAGCTTTTGAAGAAGTAACGGATATTCTTTGGTTCCCTGCTGTGCTTTCCGGTGTGATGTTCGGTGTATGGCACGGAAGCTTTTATTCAGGCCGTTTATACCGCTATGACCGGTATAGCCCTTGGTTATTTCATGAAGAAAAGCAGATCCTTGTTTTTCACTGTACTGGCCCATGGCGTGAATAATTTAAGCGGAACCTTGCCGCCGTTTTTAGATACAGCTTTTAGTCAACGGATTTATCAATATTATGTCTTATCTTTGCATTATTCCGATGTTTTGCATTTTTGCTTATCTTCACTTCCGGGGGAAGAAAGAAGCAGAATTAGATAATCCAGAGCTGTATACAGAAGAAGAGCCAGCTCCAGCAGAATAACAAAGGGAAGATAACGGAATAGAAAACCGGAGCCCTTGAAAATAGAATAGAGCTAAAAGGAAGGAAGAGCATAAGGAAGATGCCCAGTAGCATTTTCTTTCTGCCTTCCTTTTTTCTTTTCTTTTGTTCATGGTCAGAAAGGGAAGAAACAGGGGATGAAGCTGGAGAAGAAACAGGAGAAGGAACAGGAGAAGAAAGAGAGGGAGAATCCGGAGAAGAAGCAGAGGAAGAAGCAGGAGAGGCAATAATAGAAGGCAGATGAAGAGATGCCAGGAATCCCTTTTTCTTCGGAATGGTATTTGCTGCATCCGTATAGGAATGCTCTTCTTGGAAATGATCGGAATCTACAGCGGATTGTGTAGTAAACACAGGGCGTTTCCTGCTCCTGTTTTTGGAAGGAAGAGCTGGAGCATTGGCATAAATCCAATTCCGTATAATTGGTTTTCTAGATTCTTCAGAGGATGTAGAAGCTGTTGTTTTTTTCCAGCGAAGGGGCTTTAGGACTGACTTGGGACGATTCTTTTTCACCGGAAAAAAAGCGTGGGATGAGGTCCGGGGACTTTTTGCATGGTCTTGGAGGAGCTTATTGCCTTTTTCTTCCGATTTTGGAACAAGCTGTTTCTGCTCTTGAATATGAAGGATTTGCAGGATACGGGATAATTGCAAGCCGCCGTGTTTTTGCTCTTGATACAGTAAAAAAAGCCGCTAATACTACAGCTTCCTCTTCTTCATCAATATTTTCCAATACCTGCTCCAAAAGGGCAGACAAGCCTTCTTCCGGATATTCTTCTTTGAAGGGAATGAGAGGAAGAAAATTGCTGATTTTCCACATCATAAAAGATTTCTTCCCAGTCAATGGATAGGAGTGAGGAGAGAGAAGATATTCCTCCATATTTCGTAGAGCATTCTGTAGGGAGAGGAATAGTGCACTAAGATGTGATAGCCGCATTTTTCTTTGAGAAAAATACAGGCAGGCTCTTTGATAGGGGGAAAAATCATATTGTAAGAAATTCTCCCCTCCTTCCTCCAACAGGCGAAAGGACAAGGTTCCCGGAATTTGACATTGCCGAAGAATCTTTTTGCTCATGATTTTCCTCTTGAGGAACGCTATGAAGATACATAAAACTGTGTTGAAAATCATTTTTAAATTGAGGACTGTAGTTTGACATGGATATTCCTTTCTCTATCTGCGCTTTTATAAGAATAATGGAGGCTAGGGACTTTACGGATTTCCTCTTTTTTCTGTTTCTGCTGTATTTTTCTTAGTATCCGGAGTTTCGTTCTTTTCTCCCGACCCGGAGCTTTCGCCTTTCTTTCGTATGAGTAAATCCTCGGCAACGGAAAAGAAGCGAGTATAGAGCTCTCACCTTAAAGTAGTCCTTAGGTTTTTCCAGACTATGGCTTTCTACTTCCTCGTGATAGGCTGCTTGTGCCTTTTCCCGTATACGTTCATGCAGTTGAATATTTTCTTGTAAAAGGATTAGGAGGCATAAAAAACAAATACCTAAGAGCACAGTAGTTTCAATGGTATGCATAGGGATTCCTTTCTAGAGCATGCATAATCAATTATTTCGATGTACAGATTTCCCTTTCGTTTAGAAAAGGGAGATACCAAGCAAATACAGTACACGGGGAAGAAAACAGGGAAGGAAGGGAAAAACGGTAGTTTTTAGGATTTTTTTCTTCTTCAGCTTGCAGGAACAAAACAAAAAACATGGATACCATGGTGAGAAAAAGAAGGCGGTAATAATCAAAAGAAGAAATGATAGGCATTACAATAAAAAGAGGAAAGCAGGATAAATAAACTGTCACCGTAGCCTATGGCTTCTCTACTCCACTTGGAAAGGAGAAGAAGAAACAAAGCGAAAAAGAGTGGGGAGAAGAATCAAGGGAAATTCCCCGATGGATAGGGAAGAAAAGAAAGCATAATAAACCTTCCCAAAGAAAATACTATGGATGACGAAGATTCCAAAAATAGCAAAAATCATAGCGGGTATGCTTTCGCTTTCGACAGTCAAAAAAGAGGGTGAAAAGCAAAGAAAAGGAGAAAAAGAATTCCCTTGCTGATGGTAAAAAGCTGTAAATTTTGCCATGATTTTTCCTCCCGACGGTCTATAATGTTTAGGCTGTGTTTGTTGATATCTTATTTACCGCATCTGGGACAGGGATGTCTGCCCTCCGCCAAAGCCTGTTTGAGCGGAATTTTATGAACACTGGAGCGCATGGCCGGACAGTCGGTAGTGCTGTGATATCTTCTTCCGGCTTCGGTGTAGTACACTACAGGACTGTTTGGATCCGGATGGCAGGCTTTGCAGGGGACAGAATTTTTCCACCGTATTTTTGCGTTTGTGCCGTCGATTCTTCTGGCGCTGCAGCTTAGAAAGTCATTGGAAATATAAGTGCAATCCGAAGACAGGTGATAGACCTTGGAAGGCCCGTCTATCACGTAGACCATTTCCTCCTCATTCTCTTCTTCTGCATTTTCTTCTTTTTCCCAACGGGCGCCTTTGCTGCCAATCCCAGGCTCTTCTATGGGCAACGATTTCCTGTCTCATGTTCTTTTTTTGAAGAAGCCCGAAGGGAATGGGTTCGTCGTACTGTAAAGTTCAGATAAATATCTTCCTCGGTAATATGGGGACGAAAGCTTTGAATATTTTCCATTCCCTCCGTGGGAATAGTATTCGGCAGGAGGATATCTTCCACTGCAGTTTCCGAAATTTCAGAATCTGATCAATATGCTCTATATCTGCGATATCCGTTTTTCAATCCATAGTGTTCCAGATATTTAGCCATACATAGGATTCTGGCGTTCTTCTCCATTTCTCGGCTGATACGGATTTCCCGGTTCAAGATAAAAGGGGAGTCATCAGAATGATGATGGCAAAAAGAAAAAGGCTTAAGGAAAAGGCTGCTTCTATCGTCAGGGAGGCAAGAAGATTCTTTTGAAAGAAGGAGGAGAAGTGCTCATTTCTCTTATCCACTTTTTCCCTACACAGTTTTTGTTTTTCGAAAGGGAAGAAAACTTGTTTTTGGGCTTTCATAAATCCTCCTCTTGCTGTTCTCTATAAAGAAAAGGCTATATAGCTTGTTTAGATCCTTTGCCGCCGGCGTGATATTCTGCATTTGGAATGTTTAATGGCTGAGATTTTTTTGTATTTATAGTCGGAATGAAGGGTAAATTGGTATCGCTCTTCCGGGCGAAGTCCAAGACTTTCAAAAAGCCTTTATGGTAGAGGCTGTGTTTAGACTTAATTCCGGCGTCTGTGGAAAGAAAAATACAGGCAATGATCTAATTGAAATTGACTTTCCTTTTCGGATACGGTGCTTTGGATATTCTTCTCTATGCAATACAGCATTCTGTCATTGACTTTGCTTTGGGACAAACAGCCGGAGGCAAAAAGAAAGGCTCTGCAATAATCTTGATAGGATAGCCCGTGCGTTCCCTGATTTTCGTCGCCCCTTTCTTCGTTTATGTTGAAAGTAAGCAGATGAGATAGAGAGTGCCGCCAGCTTTCTTCACTATGCATAAGAGGAACCCGTTTATCATCCAGAAGCTGTCTGACATCAATGAGGGATTGGGCAAAGGCCCAAATTCCGATGACGAAGAGGGTAAAGACCTCTATCACGATGGGGTTTTAAAGTAACGGCAAGAAAGGCTGTAACAAAGGCTTTGGCTTCCTCCCGCATCTCCGGACTTTTCATGATATAGATAAAGTTCATCGCTTCTCGGAAAGCTAGAAGAGACAGGACCTGTGCCGAAAGATTTGCATAGTCGCTCTTTTTCTGGTGGATAAGATATTCCACCTCCATGCCGTTTGCTCCGCTATAGGGAATGGATTTATCGTCATCCTTTTTATGATAGGAATGGAAGTACCGTAAAGAGTATTCTCCCAAAAGCCCCACCTGTAAGGGATTGGCCTTGGAGCTTGTAGAAAATCCGGGAGGGACGGCGTATTTTTCATCATCACTTGGACAGGGCACTCCCTCGGGAAGGAGATATTCCAAGAGCTTTTTCTTACCCAGGTTTCTAAGGTTTTCCAAGGCCTTTCTATTTTGCTTGTTGATTTTTGTGACCTGTCCGCTGTAGGCCGGAAGGGAAAAGCTGTTCCATTCTGCTTCTGCGGAATGATAAAAGTCTTGAATTTCTTGGGATAAGTCTTCTTCATCATCGTCCTCCTCGTCTTCATTTTCCCTTCTGGCTTCTCGTTCTTCCTCCAACCATTCCTCAAAGTCTTTTTACTTCTTGCTTCACCGTTTCTGCCTGCGCTTTTTAAGCTGTCACACTTTGGCGGAAGAGCTTCAATGTTTTGCCTTATGCTGCCCTCCGCATCCAAATATTGGTCATAGCTGCTTAATTCGGCCTCTATAGCGGCAATGCCGTCTTCTTCCAAATTCGGCTTTTCTTCTTCAAAGTGTTGCCGTAACTCGGCTACTTTTTCCCGAAGGGAATCGGCAGTGGATTGATATCTTGGAACAGTTTGCTGAATTCTTTCCAGTCCGGCAGTAAAGCCTGCACAGGGAAGAATAAAAAGCTCCCGGGATTGTGGGCGAAAGCGCTTTTGCTCCGTTTCTTTATGCTGTGTTGCACAAGCTTTGCACTCCATATCGATTGTCTCAATCAGTCCTTCCAAGGCTTCAATATCTCGATGGCTCAGGGAATATTTTTTTGTAATTCTTCTATACTTTTTGATTCTTTTTCTTTCTTTTGAAAATCCTCCAGAGAAGCAAGAGCTTCCGCGTCTTCTTTTTCTCTCCTAAAAACTCTATGGCATCCTTTTGCCAGAAGTGCCGGCATGTATTCCAGCACTTCTTCTTCAAAATAATGGTCTTCGCAAAGGATTCCCCGATTTGGAAAGAAAGTCTTCCTTCTCCACCTTGCATGGAAAGAGATCCTTGGCTTCTGTATAAAGGGAGGTGAAGCCCTCCAGCTCTTCTTGCAGCAGCTTATCATCTCGATATTCCAGGGGCGTATATACGGTAGTTTTTCCCAAAGAGGCCTGTGAAATTCCGAAAAAAAGGGATTCCATGGCACTGTTTAAGGCGGTTTGCATATATAATTTTTGAGAAATTGTTCTGGCAGATTCCGCAATGGTAAGCACCAGTGCAGCTACCAGAACAAAGATTAGGGAAAGAAATACCGTAATCGATGCGGAGAATTGTTTTTTCGCCATAAACTCTTCCTTTCCAAAAAGAGAAGTGTAAAGAAAACGCTTTAAATACCGTTACTTTGATCTTCAATTTTCTTCATAATGGCTTCCAAGACTTTAACAATTTTTGGCTTTGAAGATAATGACTAAACCGATTAAGACCACCATAATGAGGACCAGCTCAATGGTGCCGATGGCCTCATCACCATTAAGCAAATCCCTTCGTTTTTTTCCTGCATTGTTCTATTCTGGAAAAGCCAGGCGTCCACTGCATAATGGGCATCTTCTAATGCGTATTTGTACATCGTAACCTCCTTTTGTGTGCGGCATGATTGCCGAGTGAATGTATGGGCAAAGAGAATGCTTGCTGTTTTCCAAGAACTCTCTTCGTCTTTTTAGTGTAGGGATTGCATGGCCGGATACAGAATCATCAGCATGATGACAAAGAGCTGCAATATCAAAGGAAGCAGAAGCTTGGTTCCGGCCTCTTCTCCCAGACGCTTTGCCATATGTTTTTCGTACGGAAAAAAGCTTCCTCCATTTCCATATGGAGCTGACGGGAAAAGATCCTTGCTGCCATTTTTTTCCTGTTCTGTTCTATGAGACTGATGAGTTTACCGTAGGGCTTTAAAGCAATTCTTTTCGAAAAATTCAGATAGGCCTCTCCCTCCCCCACATTGCTTGCCAGCTGGTTTAAGAGAGTATTTAACTCCTCGTATAAGGGGTGGGATTCCTGATGACAATTTTTCACCAGATAGTTGTAGTGCTTGGCAATTTCTGAAAAGCTGTTTCGTATCGCCAGTCCTGCTCCAAGATAAACTACTAACTTGGAAACCAATTCTGCATAATCCAGAGTCAGAGAGGACAGTCTGGCTTTTTTTGACGAGTGTTGCTCTAAAGCTTGCAAAGGGAGAAGAAAGCAGGCAAAAAGTCCCAGAACCGGAATCAAAAGATAGCGAAAATTCTTTTTTTCGGAAAAATGAATGTGATGGCCCATAATTTCCTTAGGCAAAAGCAGTTTATCCTCTGGAACGGGTATGCTCATTACTGTACTGTAATGTATTTTGAAGGGCCATTTCCAAGGCCTCAGTTTCACTTAGCTTTAAGGGTAAAATACGAAGGGGCATAGGAATAGGTGGGAGAGTTGTAGGTGATTTCATTATTTTCATTAAAGAAACTGCTGATTTCATCTCCTTCCACCTCCTCTTCAGGATGAATATTGGCGCTGAGAACTACTTCCAATGTTCCTGTAAGAATCTGGTCTTTTTTTCAGATACTCATGATGGATTTGTCCTGAGTCTTCTAAAAATATCTCTATACTTTGTGTAGCTTTTTATCGCTATCTTGAAGGGGAGTTTCCTTCTGATTGGTCCATAAGCTTTCCGGACGAAAACTCAGTGTAGCTTTTATGTTTTCCGGATTAAAGATTTTTTGAGCTGTATATTTCCGGAGATACCGTCAAAAGCTGTCTTCTATCGCTTAGAATTAAGCTTTCCATTTTTGCCTTGCAGCTTCGCAAAAAGCTTTATCCGCTTCTTCCTTGCTATAGAGTCTTGGAGACACCGTGACATAGATTTCTTCCTTTTTCTTTCCTGAAATTCCCGTAACATTAAGGGGAATTTTTTTCTCACTCCTCCTATAGGGCTCTCTTTGGATTTGATTTTCCGGGGAGGAGGAATTGCTGTTCCGTTCCCTGCATGAAGAGGAGGGCAGCAAGAAGAAGGAGACAATCAGAATAAAAATTTGCTTTTTCAGGAGTTCTGTTTTAGAGCCCGGAATACGAAACCATAATTTTTGAGTTCTTGCTTTATAGTGTAGGGGTTCATAGATAGTCCTTTTTGGTGACGCTCCCGGAGAGGGAGACATGATAGAAATACCGGATGAGAAAGAAACAACTGACACAAAAGAAATGTCGAAGACGGGAGAAATGTCGGAAATGACTGATGCAGGGAAATGCCGGAGATGGCGGAAATGTCAGAGGAAATATATGTCCTCTGATATCCTTACACGGGGATGGCAATAATCTTTTGGGAGAGGTAAATGGCCAGAAGGTATATACAGAGACAAAAAGCTCATTACTCCTCTTCCCATAATGGTGGAATAAAGAATCCGGAAAAATTCCGGAGAGCTGGCATTTAAATAAAAAAATCATAAAGAAAGGCACACCGTTCATAATCTTTTTGCTCGAATCGTCTGGAGGCATTGAGGGGTGATGATTTCTTCGGTAATGGTCAGTTTATCCCGAATAATTGTGCTGCTTTGCTGAATAATCTGAATCAGATCTCCTCCGGAGCGCTTTTGCCACCAGGAAGATTTCCGAGAAATTATGGATATCATCAACGCCGGAACGAAGAGCAAATTGGGAAAGCGATTCTTCCAGAGGGCGATTCATGGAAAGGGAGCGTTTGATTTGCTTTAGCTCCTCCACCATATAACATTTCTTTTCCCAGAAGATTTTTCCAGATCCGGGAATGCAGGCGAATAAAGCATTTTCCAAAGAATATCCGGCACTTAGATAGGCACTGAGGATGGAAAGCATTTTCTTTTAAATTGGGAAACCAATACCTCCTGACGCTTCTTTTCTTAATTTATCTCTTTGGAGAAAAGGATAGAAAAAGCTGAAGGGAAGCAGAAGCAAAAAAGAAGAGAATATGCTGGTAAAAGGCATAAGAAAAGAGAAGAAGGAGCAATAGAAACTTGACCCATAGGAAGAGGTATTCCGGGAGATAAATGTTGTACTCTCTATAATCGACTACGGAGTTTGTCTTCGTTATGGAGATCCGACAGCTTTTTCAAGAATTTTTGCCATTGTATTGATATAATTTTTGAGTTTAACTTCTCCATTTTCAATCCCCATAACTTCCGATATTTCCAAAACCCGCCGTTTGTGATCCTTTGGTTCTTCCTAGATGGACCATGATTTCAATGGCGGAGGCAATCATGTTTCTAATGGATGGGAGAGGGAGGTCTGCGCCTTGCAACACCATGGTTTCCATACGCTTTAACATATCCGTAGAGGAATTGGCGTGACCGGTGGAAATGCTGCCGTCGTGACCGGTGTTCATGGCATTTAACATATCCAGACATTCCTTTCCTCTAACCTCTCCAACGATAATGCGGTTCGGGCTCATTCTGAGGGAGGCTTTAATTAAATCGGAGATACTGACGGCTCCTTCTCCCTCTGCATTGGCATTTCTGGTTTCCAAAAGAAACCAGGTTTTTCCACGGATTGAATCTGCAGCTCCGCGCTATCTTCGATGGTAATAATGCGCTCCTCCTTAGGGATGTACTGGGAAAGTGCGTTTAAGAAGGTAGTCTTTCCACTGTTGGTACCGCCGGAAATGAAAGATGTTGTAGGAGGAACGAACCAAAGTCTGTAAAAATTGGCTGGCATCTTCCGTAAGACTTTCCAGCTGAATCAGCTTTTTCATGGTGATGGGCTCCGGGAATTTTCGTATCGTGACGGTAGGTCCCTTTAGAGCGATGGGAGGAAGCACCACATGAACACGGGAGCCATCTTCTAAGCGGGCATCTACAATGGGGCTTTTTGGTATTTACCGCACGATTGATGCGAGAAACAATCTGCTGAATCAAATCCGCAAGCTGTTCTTCACTTTGAAAGGAGCCCTGCCAGCGCTCCATTCGCCCCTTTCTTTCCACAAAAATTTCTTTTGGACCGTTTATCATGATTTCACTGACCGTGCCGTCATCCAATAGTTCGGAAAGAAGATCCAGCCTTCGAAAGCTGTCAAAAACCGCGCTTCTTAAGTAGAGTTTTTCTCGTAAAAGCCAGATCCTTTCGGCTTAAAAAGGGCAGAGTCGATTTCCTGATACAAATGGCTGTCACTGACTTGTTTTTCTTCCAAATCCAGCAAAAGCTCCTTTTTGATTTCTTGTTTTACCTGATCAGGGCCAGCACTTTAAGCTCCTTTCCGATTCGCATAGCGATTCTTGTATCGCTTCTTGTATTTATTATCATTTCTAATTTTATTTCTTTTATTTCGATCTCTATTTTTATCTCGATCTCTATTTTCGATCTCTATTTTTATTTCGATTTCTATCTCTATCGCTATCTTCAAATGCTTATAAAGCCATTTTTTTCGATATTGCTCCGCTTCTACCTGCTCTTCTTCATAGACCTGTCGTAATAAAAGCTCCCGACAGTATTGTTCCCAAAGGCGGGGAAGGAGGCGCTTTCTTCTGTCAGAGTGGGGAGATTGCATTGAATGAATTTTTCCACTACGCCTTCTCCTGCATTTTTCTCCAAGTATTGTTGAAGAACGGAAAGCTTAGCCTTGCTTTTTCGGTCTTCCAAAACCGGAAGAAAAGACTTTTCTGGCTAGGTAGAAACATTCAGATAACGACTCATACTGCTGTCGGTATCTACAACCAAGGCATCGGCCCCCGCTTCTTCCGCAATTTTTTCCAAGAAAAGAGAAAGGTCTCTTTGAGAGACACTGCTGATATCCTCCGGACTTCGAACCGGATGAATGGTGACATAATTATCCTTTGCATAGGAAAGGGCTCGCAAAAATCATCGGGGTCAGATGATTTTCCTTAAAAGTGATACAGTGCTTCAGTTAAACATTCCTTCTCCTTTTTCCTGCTCCCTTTGGAGAAAAGGCGGACTCTTCAGACTGAGATAGAGTGTCTTTCTATTCTTTCCCAATTCTTTGGCTAAGGCTTGGGAAAATGTGGTTTTTCCCAAACGACCAAGGGGCTGTAGACCAGAAATACATCCGCACGATGCTGGCCTCCTTCCGCTAAAAGCTCCAACTCTCCGTACTGCACCAGAATTTCCCGCATAATTTGGTCTCCGGACTGGTATTTGTAGATACAATTCTCCTTCCGTTGCTTTGTAAGTAGATTTTCTTCGGAAAGATAAAAGGGGTTTTGTGGGACTTGGGAGAAAAATGGAGGTTTTTCGCATTCTTTTCGGAGAAGCAGAAGATCCACTCCTTTTTCTTGGAAAAGCTTTCCAGAGCTTTCTTTGTTAAGAATCGGATAGATTTGGAAGGGAAGCTTTAGTGTTTTTGTCGAAGATAAAGGCTAAGGCGCTTGCAATACAGGGCATCTTCATCGTAGATGGCAAGAATTTTTCCATGACGAATATCCTTTCTGTGGGAATTAAGAATTTATCCTTTCATCAGCATAATCAGGGGGTATAGCCGAGAAAGAGAGAAAAAGCATAGGGAATGTCTTCTATGTGACAAAGGAAAAATAAAAGTAAAGAGAAAAGGGATGCCAGGAGGAGAAGAGGAAGACTTTCTTCCAAGGGTAAAAGGGGGATAAGAAGGGAGCATAGTTTCCAGTCTAGCTCCTCCGGCGGCAGTGAAATAAAAGAGGGATAGCTTACTAAGAGACTTAGAATCAGTAGATAAGGGTAATAAAGGGATTTTTCAGATCTGCGGCTTCAAAGGGAAAGCAAGAAGGAAGAAAAAGAATGAGGGAAAAAGTATAAAAATAGACTTTGGGGATTTTCCGTTCTTGTAAATCCTTTGATGGCTGCATAGAGTAGAAAAAGATAAAGAAAAATGATGTTTGAGATAAGGCATATCCACCTCCTGAAAAGGATTATAGCGGTAGCCTTAGGAAATCTCCTATACTCCACATTCGGATAATATCCACTTACGGATAATATCCGAATGTGGAGTATATAGGAAAGTGTAAGGATATGCTTTTCTCCTTTTGCTCGAAGTGAAGAAAAAAGTCATAATGAGAAAAAAAGACAGTCTTTGTGGAAAACAAAATAAGTTTTGATGGAAAATTTAGTGATTATTTTGTGCTGAAAACAGCTATCATATAAGTTTAGACATAAAGTCCAAGGGGGGCTTTTAACGAGGATTTCAACAGGAATTTCAACAGGAATTTATAAAAGAAGCTTTTCAACGATATTTTACAAAGAAGCTTTAAAGAGATTAGGAGGATGACCGTTATGCTACAGATTCGAAAAAGCAAAAGCCGGAAGATTTACAGCAGATTATGCCTTTATACGAAAAGGCCAGAGAATTTATGGCGAAAAACGGGAATCCCACCCAGTGGGGAAAGAATAACCCTCCGGAGGATTTAATTCGAAAGGATATCAAAGAGGGCTATCTCTATGTAGGAGAGGCGGAGGAGATTGAGCTGGTCTTTCATTTTCATGTGGGAGAAGAGCCCAATTATAAAAGAAATCTATAAAGGAGCTTGGCATAGGAATGAAGCCTATGGCGTCATTCATCGGGTGGTATCCTCCGGAAAAATCCCCGGTCTTGCCCAGTTATGCTTTCAGTTTTGCAAGGAACAGCATCCCTACCTTAGGATTGATACCCATGAGAATAATCAGGTTATGCAAAGGGCCATTCAGCGTTTCGGATTTCAATATTGTGGAGAGGTTATCGTAGGGAGATGGAACCAAGCGCTTAGCCTACGACTATTTTACGTAAAAGATTTCAAATTTTCTCAAAAAGGAATTCTAAAGGAATTCCCGCGGGTGAATCCCTATTGTGGAACCTAGTTTGAGAATTAACTCTTCAAATCTTCCAAAACTTTTTTTGAATTTTTACTGCCCCCGTATTGACAAGCAGAGGAACATTCTGTATTATCGTACTGTTGCAAAACAATGCGACGTTTTCAGGGAAACTTGAAACGCCGGCGTGGCGGAATAGGTAGACGCACAGGACTTAAAAATCCTGCGGGACAAAAATCCCATACCGGTTCGACCCCGGTCGCCGGCATTGTGAAGGAATGGCGAGACTGTCTCGCCGTTTTTACAAAAAAATCAGGAGATATACCCAAGTGGTTGAAGGGTCCGCACTCGAAAATGCGGTAGGTCGGGAAACCGGCGCGAGAGTTCGAAATCTCTATCTCCGGGATAGGCCGGGAAAGGGAAAGCGCGTGCAGAGCATTTTTTTCTTTCCCGGCTTTTTAAACGTTAGGAGGCAAGAGGATGCAGGAATTCATTTTGGTAGCGGAAAAAGTTATTTATCGGCTTTTTAGCTTTGATTTTTGTCATTAACATTTCAGGAAAAGGCAAATCTGGCGCCCAGTACAGCCTCCGATGCGGTGCAAAAACTATGTATTGGGCGGTATTATCGGCGGTGTAATTTATAACGACAACATCAAGATTTGGGAATATCTGGCGGTACTGGCGATTTGGTGCGGTCTGGTTCTGCTGCTTCGCTACGTGAAGATGCACAATGTGAAAATGAAGCAGGTCCTGGACGGTATTGCCCTCCCGTAGTGGATGAGGGCGTTATACTCTATGATAATTGCAAAAAGCTGGGACTTTCCGCCCACGATCTTTCCTTTAAATTACGAACCAATCGGGTATATTCCGTAACAGAGGTGAAAAAGAGCTGTTTGTGAGCAGAACGGACAGTTAATTATCGTAAAATACGGTGAGGAGAATCCGAAATTTCCCCTGATTACCGATGGACACCTTCAGAATAATATTCTGACCATTATCGGAAAAAACAAGGCATGGCTTCAAGAGGAATTGAAAAACAGGGCTATCAAAGTATACACGAGGTCTATTTGGGAGAATATAACAAAGGAGAGCTCAAGTTATTTCCTTTATAAGACATAAAAGAGAAGGTTCAAAAAGAGAAAAAGCTTCTTTTTCCATAAAGTGGACAGGTTCTCCCCATGGGGAGATTGTTTCAGTTCAGCCAAAGGAAAAAGAAGCTTTTGTGAAGAAAAATGTTATAGTAAACTAACTTTGCCGCAAATAGACATCCTTGCTTTTTTTCTGTTGAAAGCCAAAGCATAGATTTATCGAAAAATCGAAGGAGAATTTTTTGTTTTTTGGAAAGGAGCAGTTTATGGAATGGAAGATAGAGAAGCATCAGATTCGTTATGAAGAGGACGGAAAAGTCCTGGCGGAAATAACTTTTCCTTATTATATAGAAGAGGAAAAGGTATATGAGTTTGACCATACCTTTGTGGATCCCTCTCTCCGAGGGACAGGGGATTGCAGGGAACCTTGGTGGAAAAAGGCTATTGCAGAGGTTAGGGACAGGGCGGAAAAATTCTTCCCACCTGCCCCTATGTAAAGACATGGTTCGCCCGTCACAAAAGAGGAAGAGGGATTTTGTATCGTGAGCACTAAAAAGACATTTCCTCATGCTTCTTTTTCTTTTTGTACGCCTTCGAAAGTTCTGATCTTGTCCCTTGGCGCTTGCCTTGTCCTCGGTGTCTGCCTTCTTCTTAGCGGTTGCGGAAAAGAAGAATCGCTATCAGGACCAGTTTATGGATGTCTTTGATACGGTTTCTCTGGTCATCGGCTACGAGGGCAAATGAAGGTGATTTTCAGAAAAACTTTAAGGCAGTGCATAAGCGCCTGCAGGAGCTCCATCAGCTCTTCGATGTGTATGACGATTATCCCGGAGTACAGAACTTAAAAGTATGTAAATGAAAATGCCGGCACTGCTCCGGTGAAAGGTGGATCCGGAGATAATGGCCTTACTGAAGTTCGGAAAGGAAATCTATGAAAAGACCGATGGAGAGGTAAATATCGCCTACGGGGCAGTGCTGCGAATCTGGCACGACTATCGGGAGGCAGGGCATTGCCAATCCGGAAAAACGCAAGTCTTCCTGAGGAAACTGCTCTTTTGGAGGCGTCCAAACATTGTAATATTGAGGACTTGATTTTGGACGAAGAAAACTCTACCGTGTATTTTCAAGATCCGGAGCTTAGGCTGGATGTGGGTGGCATTGCCAAGGGCTGGTCCGTGGAAAGGGCAGCAGAGCTTCTGGAAGAAGCCGGTGCCAAGCATTATTTACTGAATATCGGCGTAAACCTGCAGGGCTATCGGAAAAAGAGGAGACGGAAAACGCTGGGTTTGCCCCTGTGGAAAATCCTTTTATGTGGATGGACAGGATGCAGAGCAGTTTGCGGTGGCGGGAGAAATTGAAGACACTTCTTTGGTCACCAGTGGAGACTATGAGCGTTTTTTTATGTGGTAAACGGAAAGCGATATGCCCATATCGTGGACCTGAGAACAGGGATGCCGGCTGACCGCCATCGTTCCGTAAGCATTTTGACCAAGGATTCCGGCCTTGCGGACGGACTTTCTACGGCTCTTTTTTTATTCTGGATGTGGAAGAGGGAAAAAGCGCTTCTGAAGAAGATTCAGGATAGCGGAGCGGATGTGGAAGCGATGTGGATTGAGCCGGATGGCACACAGGACTATACGGAGAATTTTTGAGGAAAAATATCGGCTGATAAGTGAAAGAAGTCTTTACAAGGGCTTCTTTTTCTATTATACTTATGCGACACGCACGGTAGCGTGGAATTGAATCCGGAAACAAGGATTCTTGGTGATAAGAGGATTTTCTCATGTTTTTGATTTTGTGCAAAAAAAGCGGGATAAATCTTGCTTTCCGGCCGGGGATATGGTATTTTAGTACGGCTGTGGCATGATAGCGTTGAAGGAAAAGATTACTATAGAAATGAAAGCAGTAATGTATAAGTTTCTACAGAGAGCTTTCTGGAGCGAATGTCAAGTTTTGAAACTGACGGCAGGTCACTGTACTACAATCTAAGCACCAAGCAGCGGGTGCGGCGTGTGTATTTTTATAAGATACGCGCGGAAACGTGTACAGTCACCAACTTATCGTCAATAACCCGATAGGAGGCGACTTTTTATGGCAAGTCAAGTAATGAGAATCACCCTCAAGGCTTACGAGGCACGGCCTTGTGGACGAATCCGCCGCAAAAATCGTAGAGAACTGCAAGAAGACTGGTTCTCAGGTTTCCGGCCCAGTACCTCTTCCTACCAAGAAGGAAGTTGTAACAATTCTTCGTGCAGTGCACAAGTACAAGGATTCTCGCGAGCAGTTCGAGCAGAGAACCCACAAGAGATTGATTGATGTCATCAATCCTAACCAGAAGACCATGGACAGCTTACAGAGATTGGAGATGCCCGCAGGTGTTTTCGTAGACATCAAGATGAAAAACAAATAATTCTAGTATGAACCGATTGCGGTTCCGCTGTAGAAAGGAGAACAGATGAAGAAAAGCTATTTTGGCAACAAAAGTAGGAATGACACAGATTTGGGATGAAAATGGTGTGTTGATTCCAGTAACTGTACTGCAGGCCGGTCCTTGCGTGGTTACCCAGGTAAAGACCCTTGAGAACGACGGTTACAAGGCAGTTCAGGTGGGATTTTTTTAGAGAGAGAGAGAAGCTGGTGAACAAGCCTCTTAAGGGACAGTTCGACAAGGCCGGCGTTTCTTACAAGAGATTCTTAAGAGAATTCCGTTTTGAGAATGCAGAAGAGTATAAGGTTAAAGATGAGATTAAGGCAGATATCTTTGCTGGAAGGAGATAAGGTAGACGTAAGTGCTACTTCCAAGGGTAAAGGGATTTGCATCTGCTATTAAGAAATATGGACAGCACAGAGGACCAATGACCCACGGTTCTAAGTTCCATCGTCATCAGGGATCTAACGGTACATCTGCAACACCATCCAGAGTACTTCCCGGTAAGGGAATGCCCTCTCACATGGGTGCGGTAAAGGTTACTACTCAGAACCTTACTGTGAGTGAAGGTTGATGCAGAACAGGGATTAATCCTGGTTAAGGGTGCGGTTCCGGGACCAAAGAAGGCTCTTGTAACCATCAAAGAAGCTGTTAAGTCCTAAGACGAGAAGGAAGGAGGAACATACTAATGGCTAACGTATCTGTATTTAATATGCAGGGTAAGGAAGTTGGCAAGATGGATCTGAATGATGCGATTTTCGCAGCACCGGTTCACGAGCACTTATTACACCTCGCAGTAGTTGCACAGCTTGCTAACAAGCGTCAGGGAACACAGAAAGCCCTTACTCGTGCAGAGGTTTCCGGAGGCGGAAGAAAGCCTTGGAGACAAAAGGGAACAGGTCATGCAAGACAAGGTTCCATTCGTGCCCCGCAGTGGAAGGGCGGCGGAGTAGTATTTGCCCCGACTCCAAGAGATTACACCACAGGCATGAACAAGAAGGAAAAGAGAGCAGCGTTAAAGTCTGCACTGTCTAACGCAGTGGCAGAGAACAAGCTTATTGTATTGGATGAGATTCGTTTTCGATGAGATCAAGACCAAGAACTTCCAGAGCATGTTGGACGCTTTCAAGGTAAACAAGGCTTTCGTTCTTCTGGATCAGAATGATCAGAATACTGTGCTTTCTGCAAGAAATATTCAGAATGTAAAGACAGCTCAGGTTAACGAGGTTAAACGTTTACGATGTTTTTGAAGTACGGCACTGTATTAGCTACAAAGGCGGCTCTTTTAAAAACTTGAGGAGGTATACGCATAATGGCTAACTTACAATATTTCGATGTGATTCTTCGCCCTGTTGTGACTGAGAAGTCCATGGCAGACATGAGCGAGAAAAAAGTACACCTTCTGGTAAATCCTGAAGCCAACAAGATTCAGATCAGAGAAGCTGTAGAGAAGATGTTCGAAGGAACAAAGGTAAAGGCTGTTAACACCATGAACCTTGACGGAAAGAAGAAGAGAAGAGGAATGGTATTCGGAAAGACAGCTAAGACTAAGAAGGCAATCGTTACGTTGACTGCTGAGTCTAAAGAAATCGAGATTTTCAGCGCACTGTAAATTGCTAAGAACTGCGTGAAAAAATTTCTCAATTATACGCAGAAAGAAGGAGAAAAAGGAAAATGGGTATTAAGACATATAAAGCTTATACACCGTCCAGAAGAAATATGACCGGTTCCGACTTCGCGGAAGTTACCAAGAAGACACCGGAAAAATCTCTTTGGCAAAGAATAAGAAGACTGCCGGTAGAAATAACCAGGTAAGATCACTGTTCGTCATCACGGTGGCGGAAACAAGCAGAAATACAGAATCATCGACTTTAAGAGAAACACTAAGGACGGCGTTGTGGCAACTGTTGTAGGTATCGAGTACGATCCAAACCGTTCTGCAAACATCGCACTTCTCTCTTATGCAGACGGATCTAAGGCATATATCCTTGCACCTAACGGTTTAACTGACGGAATGAAGGTTATGTCCGGGGCAGAGGCAGAGGCAAGAGTAGGAAACTGCTTACCATTGTCCGCTATTCCTGTAGGTTCCGAGATTCATGCTATCGAGTTAAAGCCCGGTAAGGGAGCACAGCTGGTTCGTTCTGCAGGAAATGCAGCACAGCTTATGGCAAGAGAAGGAAAGTACGCAACCTTAAGACTTCCTTCCGGAGAAATGAGAATGGTTCCTATCGAGTGCCGTGCAACCATCGGTGTAGTAGGTAACGGAGACCACAACCTCATCAATCTCGGTAAGGCAGGAAGAAAGCGTCACATGGGTATCCGCCCGACAGTTCGCGGATCTGTAATGAACCCTAACGACCACCCACACGGAGGTGGAGAAGGTAGAGCTCCTATCGGACGGAGCGGACCTTGCACACCTTGGGGTAAGCCTGCACTTGGTTTGAAGACCAGAAACAAGAAGAAGCTTTCCAATAAGCATCGTAAGAAGACGTGATGGTAGAGCCATCAAATAATTGAGGAGGAGAAAAGAAAAAATGGCACGTTCTATTAAAAAGGACCATTTGCAGATCAGAGTCTTTTTAAAAGGCTGTGGATGCACTGAATGCACAGAATCAAAAGACAGTAGTGAAAACTTGGTCTCGTCGTTCCACAATCTTCCGTCATTTGTTGGACACACCATTGCGGTTCATGACGGAAGAAAGCATGTTCCTGTATACGTTACAGAGGATATGGTAGGGACACAAGCTGGGAGAATTCGTTGCAACAAGAACATACCGCGGACATCACGGTAACGGCGACGAAAAGAAGAGGATAATCTGCATAAAGAAAGGAGGACATGAAAAAAATGTCAAAAGGTCATGGATCTCAGATTAAAAGAGAGAAATGCAAATAAAGATAAAGACCTTCCACTAAGCTTTCTTATGCTAGAGTGTCTGTACAGAAAGCTTGCTTTGTTTTAGATGCTATTCGTGGCAAGGGCTTGGAAGAGGCATTGGGAATCGTAACCTATAACCCAAGATATGCTTCCACATTGGTTAAGAAACTTCTTGCGTCCGCAGCTGCTAATGCAGAAAACAATAACAATATGAATAGAGAGAATCTTTATGTTGCAGAGTGCTTCGCAAATGCAGCTCCAACATTAAAGAGAATCCACCCAAAGAGCACAGGGGTAGAGCTTACAGAATCTTCAAGAGAAGCTCACACATCACTGTTATTCTGGACGAAAGAAAGTAAGGAGGCAAGGAATGGGACAGAAAGTCAATCCGCACGGTATGAGAGTCGGTATCATTAAGGACTGGGATTCTAAGTGGTACGCAGACAAGAAAAACTTTGCAGATAATCTTATCGAAGATCACAAGATCAGAGAATTTTTAAAGAAGAAGCTGTATTCCGCAAATGTCTCTAAGATTGAAATCGAGAGAGCGGCTGAGGATAAGGTTCGCATTATCGTATTTACTGCTAAGCCCGGATACGTTATCGGTAAGGGCGGAGCAGAAATCGAGAAGTTAAAGAAGGATGTTCAGAAGATTACCAACAAGAACATCTTCATCGATATCAAGGAAATCAAGAGACCGGATAGAGATGCACAGCTTGTTGCAGAAAGTATCGCGTTGTCCTTAGAGAACCGTGTATCTTTCCGTAGAGCTTTGAAGCAGGCTATGTCCAGAACCATGAAGGCAGGAGCTTTAGGAATTAAGGCTTCCGTTGGTGGACGTTTGGGCGGAGCGGATATCGCAAGACGTGAGTTCTATAGCGAGGGAACAATTCCTCTTCAGACTCTTCGTGCAGATATCGATTATGGATTTGCTGAGGCCGATACTACCTATGGAAAATTAGGAGTAAAGGTATGGATTTACAAGGGCGAGGTACTTCCTGCCAAGAAAAATAAGGAAGGGAGCGAGAAATAATTATGTTAATGCCTAAGAGAACGAAATTCCGTAAGCAGATGCGCGGAAGAATGACCGGTAAGGCTACTAGAGGCAATACCGTTAGCCATGGAGAATTCGGAATTATTTCCACTGAACCTTGTTGGATCAGATCCAATCAGATCGAGGCAGCCAGAGTTGCCCTTACAAGATACATTAAGCGTGGCGGTAAGGTTTGGATCGACATTTTTCCAGACAAGCCTGTATCTGCAAAGCCCTTGGGAGTACGTATGGGATCCGGAAAGGGTGCTACAGAGTACTGGGTTGCAGTAGTTAAGCCGGGACGCGTGTTATTTGAGATTGCCGGTGTACCGGAGGAAATTGCAAGAGAGGCGTTACGTCTTGCTTCTCACAAGCTTCCTTGTAACTGCAAAATCGTCGCAAAGGCAGATCTGGAAGGCGGTGATAACTAATGAAAAAGAAAACATATTTAGAAGAGCTGAAGGCAAAGTCAGCTGAGCAGCTGAATGAAGAGCTGGTTTCCGCAAAGAAAGAACTTTTCAATCTGCGATTCCAGAATGCAACCAATCAGTTGGATAATACAGCCCGCATTACCGAGGTTCGGAAAAACATCGCTCGGATTCAGACTGTTATCACTGAGAAAGCGAAAGCGTGAGAAGGGAGAACAGAATAATGGAAAGAAATCTGAGAAAAACCCGTACCGGTAAGGTGGTTAGTGCAAAGATGGACAAGACCATCGTTATCGCTATTGAAGATCACGTGAAGCACCCTCTTATTGGAAAAATCGTAAAGCGTACCGTTAAGATTTACGCTCATGATGAGAACAATGAGGCTGGTGAGGGAGATACAGTTAAGGTAATGGCAACCAGACCTTTATCTAAGACCAAGAGATGGAGACTTACTTCCATCATTGAGAAGGCGAAGTAATATAGGAGCAAGGAAGGAGCATATATGATTCAGCAGGGAAACAAGACTTAGGTTGCTGATAACACAGGTGCAGAGAGCTTCTTTGCATCCGTGTTATGGGAGAGCTCTACCAGAAGATATGCCGCCATCGGAGACATCATTGTAGCTTCCGTAAAGGACGCTATTCCCGGCGGACAGGTTAAGAAGGGGTGACGTTGTAAAGGCCGTTGTGGTTCGTACAGTGGATGAGACCAGAAGAAAAGATGGTAGCTATATCCGTTTCGATGAGAACGCAGCAGTTATCCTCAAGGAGGATAATACCGCAAAGAGCACCCGTATCTTTGGACCGGTAGCAAGAGAGTTAAGAGATCATGGTTACATGAAGATCGTATCCCTCGCACCGGAAGTATTATAAGGAGGGAGCCAGATGCGTAGAATTAAGAAAAGACGATATGGTAAAGATCATTACCGGTAAGGACAATGGTAAGCAGGGTAAGGTTTTATCCTTCGATCCAAAGACCAACAAGGTAGTGGTAGAAGGTTGCAACATGGTAACCAAGCACCAGAAGCCAAGTCAGGCTAACCCACAGGGCGGAATTGTTCGTAAGGAAGCAGCTTTGGATGCATCCAATGTAATGCTTGTTGTTGATGGACAGGCTACTCGCGTAGGATTCAAGCTTGAGAATGGCAAGAAGGTTCGTGTGGCTAAGAAGACCGGTAAGGTTATTGACTAAGAGAAAGGAGGAATAAAGGATGGCTAGATTAAAGGAAATTTACAATAGCGAAATCAAAGAAGCTATGCAGAAGAAGTTTAACTATAAGAATGTTAACGAAATTCCAAAGCTTGAAAAAAATCGTCATCAACATGGGTGTTGGTGAAGCAAAAGAAAATTCCAAGGTTCTCGACAGTGCAGTACGTGATTTAGAGATCATTACCGGACAGCATGCTGTAACAACAAAAGGCAAGAAAGTCCGTTGCGAACTTCAAGATCAGAGAGGGACAGGCAATTGGATGTAAGGTTACTCTTCGTGGAGATAAGATGTACGAGTTCGCTGATCGTTTGATCAACTTGGCTCTTCCTCGAGTAAGAGACTTCCGTGGTGTAAAACCCCAATGCCTTCGATGGTAGAGGAAACTATGCCCTTGGAATCAAAGAGCAGATTATTTTCCCTGAAATCGAGGTTCGACAAGGTAGATAAGGTTAGAGGAATGGATATCATCTTCGTTACAACTGCAAAGACTGACGAAGAGTCCAGAGAGCTTCTTACCCTGTTCAATATGCCTTTTTGCGAAATAATCGGAGGAAAAATAGCTAAATTATCAATGAAATTAAAGCAGCAGAGACCTGCAAAGTTCTCCACAAGAGAATACACAAGATGTAAGATTTGTGGACGTCCCCACTCTGTACTTCGTAAGTACGGAATCTGCCGTGTATGCTTCCGTGAGTTAGCATATAAGGGAGAGATTCCAGGGGTGAGAAAAGCATCTTGGTAAAATGATTGTAAAGCGAATATCGATTGCATAAGCATTCGATATTTCGTTTGCAAAGAGGATAGTGCATAGGGCGCATCCTCATAGATAAAAAGAAAGGATATCCGTAAAAATGAGTATGAGTGATCCAATCGCAGATATGCTTACAAGAATTCGTAATGCAAACACTGCAAAACATGACAGCGTATGTATCCCAGCATCTAAGATGAAGCAGTCTATTGCTGAGATTCTTTTGAAGGAAGGTTACATTTCCAGCTGCGAGTTAGTTGAAAATGGAAAATTCCAGGACATTAAGATCGGACTGAAGTACGGTTCCAACAAGAATGAGAAGATCATTTCCGGAATTCGTAGAATTTCCAAGCCGGGTCTTCGTGTATACGCCGGCAAAGAAAATATGCCTAGAGTACTTGGTGGACTAGGTACAGCAATCATTTCCACAAACCAGGGTGTAATCACCGACAAGGAAGCAAGACAAAAGGGTGTAGGCGGAGAAGTCCCTTGCCTTTGTATGGTAATCTGTCGGAATATATTTTCTGAAAACAGTATTTTACTGAGAATTTAAGAGAGGAGTATACTATGTCACGTATCGGAAAGTTACCGGTCGCGATCCCGGCAGGCGTTACTGTTGAGATTAAGGACAATGTAGTAAAGGTAAAGGGACCAAAGGGAACCTTAGAGAGAACCTTTGCAAAAGAAATCACAATTAAGGAAGAGGATGGCCACTTAGTGGTTACTCGTCCAAATGACAATAAGAAAGAGAAGTCTCTTCACGGATTATCCAGAGCTTTACTGTTCAACATGGTTGAAGGGTGTAAGCAACGGTTACGAGAAGAAGCTGGAAATCAATGGTGTAGGATACAGAGCGGCAAAGCAGGGTAAGACCTTGACTTTGACTTTAGGATATTCTCACCCTGTAACCATGGAAGATCCGGAAGGCTTGGAGACCGTATTAGAGGGAGCCAATACCGTATTTGTCAGAGGAATCGACAAAGAGAAGGTTGGCCAGTATGCTGCGGAAATCCGCTCTAAGAGAGCACCGGAGCCTTATAAGGGTAAGGGAATTAAGTACTCTACCGAGGTCATTCGTCGTAAAGTCGGTAAGACTGGTAAGAAATAATAGGAGGAAAGTAGAATGGTTAGCAAGAAAAATAAAGCCGAGCTTCGTCAAAAAAAGCACGCAAGAATCAGAAACCGTTTATCTGGTACTCCTGAGAGACCACGTCTTGCGGTTTTTCGTTCCAATAAGCACATGTATGCACAGCTTATTGATGACGCTGCAGGGAACACCCTGTGTGCAGCTTCTACCTTAGATAAGAATGCGAATTTGCAGTTTACCGACAATGTTGAGGCAGCTCAGTATGTAGGTAAGGCCATCGCTGAGAAGGCATTGGCAAAGGGAGTTAAGGAAGTGGTATTCGACAGAGGCGGCTTCCTGTATCATGGTAAGGTTCAGGCCCTTGCAGATGCTGCAAGAGAAGCCGGACTAGTATTCTAATCGAGAGGAGAAATCACTAAGATGAAGCGCGAAAAAATTGACGCAAATCAGTTAGAGTTAAATGACAGTGTAGTAGCCATCAAGCGTGTTGCTAAGACTGTTAAAGGTGGACGTACCATGAGATTCTCCGCTCTTGTAGTAGTTGGAGATGGAAATGGACACGTTGGCTGCGGTACCGGTAAGGCAACTGAGGTACCTGAAGCGATTCGTAAGGCAAGAGAGGCTGCAGTAAGAAACATGGTTACTGTACCTGTAAATGAGGATAAGTCTGTACCACACGATTACCTTGGAAAGTTCGGAGCTTCCACAGTTCTTCTGAAGAAGGCTCCTGAAGGAACAGGTATCATCGCCGGCGGACCTGCACGTATGGTGTGTGAGTTGGCAGGAATCAGAAACATCCGTACAAAGTCTTTAGGATCTAACAACAAGACAAATGTAGTTTATGCAACTTTACAGGGACTTACTTCTATGAAGACTCCTGAGCAGTTCGCTGCACTCCGTGGCAAAACTGTAGCAGAAATTACAGGTTAAGAGGGAGGGTAGAAATGGCAGATAAATTAAAAAAATTACTTTAGTGAAGTCTCCTATCGGTGCCATCCCTAAGCAGAAGGCAACCGTTCAGGCTCTTGGACTTAAGAAGATTCGTCAGTCTGTAGAGCTTCGAACAATGGCACCACTAAGGGAATGATTCAGAGAGTCAATCACTTGGTAAAAGTGGAAGAGATTTAAGGAGGCGACTATGGAGTTATCAAAGTTATCACCTGCAGAGGGCTCTAAGCACTCCCAGAATTTCCGTCGTGGCAGAGGTCACGGTTCAGGAAATGGTAAGACAGCAGGTAAGGGACACAAGGGTCAGAAGGCTCGTTCCGGAGCACCAAGAATCGGTTTCGAGGGTGGACAGATGCCCTTATTCCGTCGTATTCCTAAGAGAGGATTTACAGATCCCAACTCAAAAGGTAATTACAGGAATCAACGTTTCCGTATTGGAAGATCGTTACAATGCAGGAGATGAGGTTACTTTAGAAAATTTACTGGAGAAGAGAATCATCCGTAAGGTAAATGACGGTGTTAAGATTCTTGGAAACGGTGAATTAACAAAGAAGCTTACTGTTAAGGTAAATGCTTTCTCCGAGAGCGCAAAGGAGAAGATTGAGGGCTGTGGGCGGAACCTGTGAGGGTGATCTAAATGCTTCAAACAATACGAAATGCATTTAAGGTAAAAGATTTAAGAGATCGTCTTATTTATGTTTTCCTTATGCTCGTAGTAATTCGTTTTGGATCAAATCTTCCTATCCCGGGTGTAAATCCGGGATATTTTGGAGATTTATTTAAGAGCATGGCCGGGAACGATGCTTTCGGTTGGTTTAATACCATGACCGGAGGATCCTTCGAGCAGCTCAGTATTTTTGCATTATCCATTACCCCCTATATCACTTCCTCCATTATTATTCAGCTTTTTAACCGTGGCGATTCCCGCCTTGGAAGAAATGCAGAAGGATGGAGAAGAGGGAAGAAAAGAAGCTGACAGAATACACCAGATACGTGACCATCGGTTTAGCACTTTTTAGAGTCTACAGCCATGGCAGTAGGATTTGGCGGTTCCGGACTTCTGATTGGATATGCAGAGGGTTCAGTCTTTCGTAAGATTGCCGGTGTAGTGATTTGCGTAGTAGCAATGACAGCCGGATCTGCACTTCTGATGTGGATTGGTGAAAGAATCACGGACAAGGGAGTGGGAAATGGTATTTCTCTGGTTCTTTTTGTTCAATATCTTATCCTCCGTTCCACAGGATTTTCTCACACTCTATGAGAGATTTCATTATGGGAAATAACACTGCGAAGATGGTTGTAGCGGCTATTATCATTGCTGCGGCAATTTTCTGTATGGTGGCGTTTACCGTAGTTCTGCAGGATGCAGAAGAAGAATCGGGTGCAGTATAGTAGAAGAGTACAGGGAAGAGGACTTGTTGGCGGACAGCAGTCTCAGATTCCGTTAAAGGTGAAATACGGCAAGTGTTATGCCGGTAATCTTTGCTTCCTCCTTAATGACCATGCCGGTGGTTATCGGACAGATTATAAGGGTGGATCAAAGCTCTATTGTAGGACAGATTATCATGGGATTAAATTCCGGTTCCTGGGCAAACCCCAATGCACCGATTTATTCCTTAGGTTTAGTTCTCTACATTGCTCTACTGTATTTCTTTGCTTACTTCTATACTTCTATTTCCTTTAATCCATTGGAAGTAGCAAACAATATGAAGAAGCAGGGTGGTTTTCATTCCCGGAATCAGACCGGGAAAGCCGACCAGTGATTATCTGGAAGGTATTCTTCGATATATTATCTTTATCGGAGCCACCGGACTGGCTATTATTGCATTAGTTCCCATTATCATTTCAGGCGTATTTAACGTCAGCAGAATTTCCTTCTCCGGAACTTCCTTAATCATCATCGTAGGTGTTGTTTTGGAAACCTTGAAGGCTATCGATTCTCAAATGGTAATTAGAAACTACAAAGGATTTTTAGACAGCTAATCTATAGCCTCCTTAGTTTACTAAGGAGGCTCATAGTGGTTTATCCCATCATGAAAGAGGCCCATATTGAAGATTATCATGTTAGGGAGCGCCTGGTGCGGGAAAAAGGAAGCCAGGCAAGTCGTATTTCTAAAGTTTACGGTTTACCCCATATTTCCACCGGAGATATTTTCCGGGCTAATCTTAAAGGGGAAACAGAGCTTGGTTTAAAAGCAAAGACATATATGGATCATGGGGAGCTGGTTCCCGATGAAATCACCATTGCGATGCTTCTGAACCGTTTGGAAGAAAAAGGATTGTGAGAAGGGCTATATCCTGGACGGATTTCCCCAGAACCATTCCTCAGGCCGGAAGCTTTTAGAAAATGCTCTGGCTCCAAAAGGAGAAAAAGATTGATCTTGCATTGGACGTTGAAGTACCGGATGATGTGATTATTCACAGAATGGCCGGCCGCAGAACCTGTCCCCATTGTGGCGCGATTTTCCATTTGGAAACCTAAAAGCCGAAAAAAGAGGGGATTTGCGACAACTGCGGTGAGCATCTTGTGCAGAGAAAAGATGATGAAGAAAATACGGTGAAAAATCGTTTAAAGGTTTATCATCAGAGTACCGAACCATTGATTTCCTTCTATAAGAAAGAGGGAATCCTGGAAGAGATTGACGGAACAAAAGATTTAGAAACGGTATTTGCAAGGGTAAAGGAAATCTTGAGCCAAGTGGAAAGGAAAAATCCATGATTGAGATTAAGTCCAAAAAGAGAAATTGAACTGATGCGGGAAGCAGGCAAGGTTCTTGCAGAAGTACATGAGAAAGTAGGGGAGGCGGTAGCTCCGGGAAAGAGCACCTACGAACTGGATAAGTACGCAGAGGAGCTCATCCGAAAAGCAAAATGTACTCCAAGCTTTCTTCATCTCTATGACTTTCCGGCAGCTTGTTGCGTATCCGTGAATGAGGAGTTGATTCACGGAATACCGGAGAAGACAAGGATTTTAAAAGAGGGAGACATCGTTTCCTTTCGATATCGGAGTAAATTACAAGGGCTATCACAGCGATGCCGCAAGAACTTGGGCGGTGGGAGAAATCGCTCCCAATGCCAAAAGACTGGTGGAAACTTGTAAAGGAATCCTTTTTCCGGGGAATCGAAAAATGCGGTTCCCGGAAATCATCTAAATGATATTTGCGGAAGCATCGGAGATTATGTAGAAGCCCATGGCTACGGTGTAGTTACCCAGTATGTGGGACACGGCATCGGCCATCAGGTTCACATGGATCCGGAAGTGCCCAACTATCGCATGAAGAAGAAAGGCCCGAAGCTACAGGCAGGGATGACTTTGGCCATAGAACCCATGATTACGGAAGGTAATCCGGAGGTCAGGGTTTTATCCAATGATTGGACAGTGGTTCCCCTTGGACGGTAAGCTTACGGCACATTATGAAAATACAATTTTAATCACAGACAACGGACCGGAAATCCTAAGTCTATCGAAAGGATGAATTGAGTATGTCGAAATCAGATGTAATCGAAATTACAGGTAAGGTAATCGAGAAGTTACCAAATGCCATGTTTCAGGTTGAACTGGAAAACGGGCATCAGGTATTGGCTCATATTTCCGGAAAATTAAGAATGAACTATATTCGTATTTTACCGGGAGATAAGGTGACTATTGAGCTTTCTCCTATGACTTATCAAAGGGAAGAATTATCTGGAGAGATAAGTAGGGTTTCGCTTTTACATTTCAAGACTGTTTTGCTAGAATGATACGGCAACTCTGTTCAAATTCGTAAAGGAAAGGGGAATTTTACTTATGAAAGTAAGATCATCAGTAAAACCTATCTGCGAAAAATGCAAAGTAATCAAGCGAAAGGGCTCCATCAGAATTATCTGTGAAAACCCTAAGCATAAGCAGAGACAAGGTTAATTAACAGGAGGAAATCAAAGATGGCTCGTATTGCAGGTGTAGATTTACCTAGAGAGAAGCGAATCGAAATCGGTTTGACTTACATCTACGGAATCGGAAGACCCTCAGCAGACAAGATCCTTGCAGAAACCGGCGTAAATCCGGACACAAGAGTTAAGGATTTAACTGACGATGAGGTAAAGACTCTGGCGAACTATATTGCAGAACACCAGATGGTAGAAGGTGACCTTCGTAGAGAGATTGCTTTAAACATCAAGCGTTTGCAGGAAATTGGTTGCTACAGAGGAATCCGTCACAGAAAGGGACTTCCCGTAAGAGGTCAGAAGACTAAGACCAATGCAAGAACCCGTAAGGGACCAAGAAAGACCGTTGCTAACAAGAAGAAGTAAGGTCTGAACAGTAACTAATGGATCTTCATGTTTTAAATACAGGAAGAAGAGAAAAAGGAAAGTAGGTTAGTTTAACTATGGCTAAGTCAACTGGTAAGAGAGTGACAAAAAGCGCGTAAAGAAAAAAACGTTGAACGCGGACAGGCACATATCCAATCATCTTTCAATAACACTATCGTTACTTTGACAGATGCTCAGGGAAATGCTTTATCATGGGCAAGTGCCGGCGGTCTGGGATTTAGAGGTTCAAGAAAATCTACTCCATATGCAGCGCAGATGGCTGCTGAGACTGCTGTAAAGGCAGCTTTGGTACACGGCTTAAAGTATGTGGATGTAATGGTTAAAGGACCGGGATCCGGAAGAGAAGCAGCAATCCGTGCTTTAGCAGCAAACGGATTGGAAGTAACCTCCATCAAGGACGTTACACCGGTTCCACACAACGGATGCCGCCCACCAAAGCGCAGAAGAGTATAATGCTCTGTGCCCGGGAGATTATGGAATTTCCTATAGCGGCATAAGCTTGTACAGAACAGTATGACCATGTGGTCAGCCTGAAGAAGCCTTATCGGTGTAAAGGGCGTATCAATTTTTTAGGGATGTTGGCTTGTTGAGTCGACAAAACTTGATATTTAGGAGGATAAAATGGCAGTAGATAAAGTTCCTGTGCTTAAAAGATGCAGGTCACTTGGACTGGACCCCGTATTTTTAGGAGTGGATAAGAAATCCAACAGACAGCTTCGTAACCCAAGAAGAAAGATGAGCGAGTACGGTCTTCAGCTTAGAGAGAAGCAGAAGGCAAAGTTCATCTATGGCGTATTAGAGAAGCCTTTCCGTAACTACTATGCTAAGGCAGAGAAGTTAGCAGGACAGACCGGTGAGAACCTTATGATTCTTTTAGAGTCTCGTCTGGACAACGTTATTTTCCGTATGGGAATGGCTAGAACCAGAAGAGAAGCTAGACAGGTTGTAGGACACCGTCACGTAACCGTTAACGGAAAGATTGTAAACATTCCTTCTTATCTTGTATCTGCAGGGGATGTGATTCAGATTAAAGAATCCATGAGAACTGCACAGAGATATAAGGATATTGTGGAAGTAACCAACGGCAGAATGGTACCGGCATGGTTAGAGATGGATGCTGAGAAGCTTAGCGCAACCATTAAGTCTCTTCCACACAGAGAAGACATTGACGTTCCTGTAAACGAAATGTTAATCGTCGAGTTGTATTCTAAGTAATGATAGCCTAAAAAGGAGGCAGCATGTTTGATTTTACAAAACCAAACATTGAAATTCTTGAAATTTCAGAGGATAAGCGTTTTGGTCGTTTCGTATGTGAACCACTGGAACGAGGCTGCAGCTCAACCCTAGGAAATTCTCTTCGGAGGATGATGCTTTCCTCTCTGCCCGGGGCTGCGATTTCTGCAATTAAGATCGAAAATCTGTCCGGAGACAAGGTTTCCGGAATTCAGGAAAGTTTCCCTGAGCTCTTAACCAATCTTAAGAGCATTGCGGTGATTTTGCTGGAGGAAGTGGAAAGTCTGGAAGTTTCCGTTGATTTATCCGGAAAGTCCGAGATTCTGGCTGAAGATTTTATTGGAGAGTCGGAACTTAAGCTGAGTAATCCTGCAGAACATATTGCTACTGTAGAGGCGGGAGCCAAGGGCTCCATTTCCCTCTTTATCAGTAGAGGACAGGGTTACTCCGGAGAAAAGGCAGAAGGAAGAGTAGAAGCACCAAAGGACTATCAGGACATTGATGCTTTATATACTCCGGTGGAAAGAGTAAATATGTCCATCGAGAATACCCGTGTAGGAAATATGACGGACTATGATCGATTGACTTTGGATGTATATACCAACGGAAGTATGTCTCCGGAAGATGCGATTTCCAAGGCGGCACAAATGCTTTTTCAGCACCTGGATTTGTTTGTAGCGCTTTCTGAGGAGGTGGCTGCAACAGAGCTTATGGTGGATAAGCCCGAAGATGAAAAGGGCAAAGTAATGGAGATGAATATTGATGAACTGGAATTAAGTGTCCGTTCCTATAACTGCTTGAAGAGAGCAGGAATTAATACGGTGTCCGAGTTAACCTCCAAGACACCGGAGGATATGATGAAGGTTCGTAATCTGGGAAGAAAGTCTCTTGAGGAGGTTTTGGCGAAGTTAAGAGATTTGAATCTGGGATTATCATTTCCGGAAGAATAGATAACAGTAAGGCCAACCGGTAAGACTAAAAAGCACGGATAAGGAGAAAACATGGCAAATTATAGAAAGTTAGGAAGAGCTTCAAACCAGAGAAAGGCAATGCTTCGTGCATTAACCACTTCTTTATTGGAGCATGGAAAGATTTTTACTACTGAGGCTAGAGCGAAGGAAGTTCGCAAGCAGGTAGAGAAGCTTATTGCTTTGGCAGTAGAGAGAAAGACAACTATGAGATGGTTGTCGTTAATGCAAAGGTTGCAAAGAAGGATGCGGATGGAAAGCGCGTTAAAGAAGTAAAAGACGGTAAGAAGGTTACCGTTTATGAGGAAGTAGAGAAGTCCATTCAGAAGGATAAGCCTTCTCGTTTGCAGGCTCGTCGTCAGATTCTTGCAGCTACCTATGTTCCCAACTGTTGAGACCTCAAGAAGCAGCAGGAAGAAAGAAGAACACCAAGAGTTAGACTTGGCGAAGAAGCTTTTGAAGAGATTGCACCAAAGTACGAGAACCGTCACGGTGGATATACAAGAATCGTAAAGGTAGGTCTTCGTAAGGGAGACGCTGCTATGGAAGTTCTTTTAGAGCTTGTATAATATTTTACAAAAACGAATAGAACAAAGTTGCTTAAAAAGAGGAAGCCGGGCTTCCTCTTTTTTTGATGCAATAGCTTAAATACTGGCGTAATTGCATAAGTATTGCTGGAAAAATACTGCGTAAAAACATCTAAAAACAAAATAAAAAGGAGCAGGCTTATAGAAAAATGAAATATCAAAATGCAAAAATAATAAAGCTTCTATAAATAAAATTGGCAAAAATAAGAAAGAAATTATAATTAGGAATATCTCTTATTCTATAAATATAATTGACGTAGCATAAAAAAATACAGGTAAGCTATGGGTTAAATTATTGTGAGATACAAGGAATTTTTCTTATTTTTTTAAATCATGAACTAATTAAGTGAGAAAGAATAAGTTTCAGGAGATCACAATACTTTTTCATTATAGGACGGAACAACGAGCAAGGAGAAAAGACTAAAATTCAAGAAAAGGTTGAGAATCAAGTAAAGTCGAAAACAATGGAGGAGAAAGCATGGGAATGTTTAGGACGCCCTATGGAAAAGGCGGCGTTCTTTCCAAGGAGGCAGATGAAGCGAGAAAAAAGCTGTATAAAGATATACGGCCTTTGGAATTGCAAAAAAAAGAAAAACGGCTTCTGATTGCTTGTTATTTCTTTCAGCTTCCTTTTCTCTTAATTCCGGGATTTTTCTCGAAGGTCGCCTTATCCCACAAGCTATTCCTGACCTTGCCCTATGGGATGTGCATCATTCAAGTGCTTTTAGCCTCTGTTCGTTTCCTGAGTTATCTCAGGAAGAAAGGCACGGTGGACGGTTGGACCTATCAAAGAAGCTTCATTCCTTTGGAGGGAAATGTGGTTCTTTCCTTCCTGTTTGCAGGATTCCTTCTTCTATTCCAGGGGATTTATCTCCTAAGAGGAGGAAGAGATGGAGGGCTTTTAGAGGAGGCAATGGTTTTTGCTTTAGTTTTGGGATTTATCGTTTTTTTCCATCCTGTTTTTGGCGGAAGTTAAAGCAGAGCTTTTTCCTCTTGGAAGATGGAGGAAAGAACGGCCTATAATGAATGAAAATGCAGTTTGAAAGGAAGCCAAAAATTACTAAAAGGAGGAAGTAGTATGAAGAAAAGAAAAAGCGATTATGGCATCACTGCTTGCATCAGTGATGGCGCTTTCCCGCATTGGCAGGATGCTCTCCCAAGAAGGCGGAGGACGGAACAAAGGCTCAGGGCGAAAGCGGTCAAGAAGCTGCCGGAAATACCGACGGTTCCCTGGTTTTTGCTCAGGATGAGTTTAGCTCCAAGTTTTCTCCGTTTTTCGCTGAGACTGTACCGGATCAGGATGTGGTAAATTTTGTCACAGCCCCACTCTTACCCATAGATCGAAGCGGTGCCATTATTTACAAGGGTATTGAAGGGGAGACCAAGGAGTATAACGGTAAGGAATACACCTACAAGGGAATTTCCGACCTGGCTGTTACCGAGAATGCAGACGGAACCGTATACTATGACTTTACTATTAAGGATGGTGTAAAGTTCTCTGACGGTAAGCCTTTGACTGCTGATGATGTGATTTTCTCCATGTATGTCTATGCAGATCCTACCTATGACGGATCAGCTTCCTTCTATTCCGTACCGGTTCAGGGTATGGAAGAGTACAGAAAGGGTATGGAGCCCCTCTTTAAGCTGATTCTGGCTGCAGGAGAGGATAATAAGGACTTCTCCAAGTGGACAGAGGAACAGCAGACAAAGTTCTGGGCAGATTACAAGAAGGCTGCAGAGGCCTTTGTAAAGGAAATTGAGGATTCTTTAATTTCCAGCGGAAGCAACAAGGAAGGAGATTCCGTAGCGGCATTTGCGGCAAACTATGGCTATGAAGGTTTGAAGGAAGATGCAACAGCTATGGATTTCTTTAATGCCATGGTAGCAAAGTACGACGGTAGTGTAAAGGATATGAGTTCTGCAGAGAGTGCGGGTACTCCCTTTACCGAGTTAATGGAAAGCTACAAGGATTATGCTGTCGGTGTGGAAACCGGTAATTCCGCTCCCAATATCAGCGGTATTCAGAAGACCGGAGACAACACTGTACGTGTTATTACCACTAAGGTGGACGCTCAGGCAATCTATCAGCTTGCTATGGCCATCTCTCCATTACACTACTATGGAGATCCTGCCCAGTATGACTATGCGAACAATAAGTTCGGTTTCCCCAAGGGAGATTTAAGCAGTGTTCGTGCAAAGACCACTCAGCCTTTAGGTGCAGGTGCCTACGTTTTTGAGAAATATGAAAACGGTGTGGTTTCCATGAAGGCAAACGAGAACTACTTTCTCGGCGCACCGAAGACCAAGAGTTTGAAGGTGAACTATGTTGCACAGCCTGACCGTGTAAATGCAGTCTTGACAGGAACAGCAGATGTAACCAACCCAAGCTATACCAATGAGATTGCCGATGCCATTAAGAAGGCAAACAGCAACGGAGAAATCTCCGGAGATAAGATCTATACCTCTGCTGTAGATGCCTTAGGCTATGGATATATCGGTATTAATGCCCACAATGTTTCTGTAAACAATGAGCCGGGAAGTGAAGCTTCCAAGAATCTTCGTCGTGCCTTTGCCACTATTTTCTCTGTATACAGAGACCTTGCGGTAAGCAGCTACTATGGAGACAGAGCAAGTGTAATCAATTATCCGATTACCAATACTTCCTGGGCAGCACCTCAGCCTACCGATGACGGATACCAGATTGCTTTCTCCAAGGATGCAAAGGGAGAACCCATTTATACCTCCGGAATGTCCGATGAGGATAAATATGCAGCAGCAAAGAAGGCGGCTTTTAGGCTTCTTAGAGGCGGCAGGCTATACCGTGGCAGACGGAAAGATTACTGCAGCTCCTGCAGGAGCAAAGATGGAATATGAGGTTATCATCCCCGGTTCCGGAACAGGAGACCACCCCTCCTTTATGATTTTGACAGAGGCGCAGAAGGCCTTTGCGGAAATCGGTATGAAGCTTACCATTAACGATATTTCCAACAGTGCCGACCTGTGGAACAAGCTTCAGGCTAAGCAGGCAGAGATGTGGTGTGCGGCTTGGCAGGCAACACCGGATCCAGATATGTTCCAGATATATTACTCCGATATTGCAAATGGTGGTGCTAATCCCGGAGGTTCCAACTACCAGTACCAGATTGAGGATGCGGACTTAGATGCCATGATTCTTCAGGCAAGAGAGTCAACTGATCAGGAATACCGTAAGACCATGTATAAGGCTTGTCTTGACAAGATTATCGACTGGTCCTGCGAGGTACCAATCTACCAGAGAAAGGAAGTAACCATCTTCTCTGCACAGCGTGTTCAGGTGGATACCATTACTCCGGATATCAGCCCATTCTATAAGTGGTATGCTGAAGTTGAGAATCTTCAATTAGCAAAGTAAAAGTAAACGGATTGTTCCGTCTACATTTTTCGGGTAATAGCCGCGTTTCCTGAAGCTTTAGGAATGCGGCTATTCTTGATATGGAAGAGTAGGTTTTTCAGTGAAAAAGTATATTATCAAACGATTATTATGGTCCGTAGTGATTCTGTTTATCGTGGCTTTCTTGCTTTATATTTTAATGCGATCTCTACCAACCTCCTATTTGGAGCAGATCGCCAGACAGAAGTCTCAACAGCCCGGCTCCAAAAGCTTTGAAGAGTGGATGCAGCAGTTGGAGGCTACTTACGGCATGGACAAGGGAATCGTTCCCCGGATTCTTTGCCTGGTTGGGCAAGGCTCTTCGAGGAAACTTCGGAGACAGCTGGAAGTACACCGTGCCGGTTACCCAGAAATTTAAAGAGGTAGTGGGTATTTCCTTTATCATGAGCTTTGTGGTTATGGTTTTGGAATTTGCGATTTCCGTGCCCTTGGGCATTATTGCCGCAACCAAGCAGTATTCCTGGCAGGATAATGTGATTTCCATCGTAGCTTTGGCGGGAATTTCCCTTCCCACCTTCTTCACAGCTTCTCTTTTGAAGCTGGTATTTTCCGTGAAATTACAATGGTTCGACTTAGGCGGACTGGTGGGAAGAAATTACGATATTCTTTCTCCAGGCGGAAAGAAGATGGATATTGCTTTACACCTGGTTTTACCGATTCTTACCCTTCTGATTGCCAGCATCGGAGCGTATATGCGATATATTCGTACCAATATGCTGGAGGTATTAAATTCGGATTATATCCGTACTGCAAGAGCGAAGGGCCTTTCCGAGGGAAGAGTAATCTATCATCATGCATTCAGAAATACTTTGATTACGCTGGTAACCATCTGGGGCACCTCTCTTCCCGGATTATTTTCCGGAGCCATGATTACGGAGCAGCTCTTTTCCATTCCGGGAATCGGCTACACCTCTTATCAGGCTATGATTTCAGGGAGACATTCCGTTCTCCATGTTTTACTTAGTGTTTATTGCCGTTTTGACCTTGATTGGAAACCTGCTAACGGATATTTTATATGCCGTGGTAGATCCTCGAGTTCGCATTGATTAGGAAAGGAGGGGAAAAGATGTCTGATTTAGAAAATTCTGTAGATAAAACCACACAAGAAACTGTGCAGAATACGGAAGAGTATAGCGATGCTAATGCATCGAAGAATGCTGAATATTCTTTAAGTGATGACCGTCGTGTCAAAACCCTCTCCCCGGAGCAATGGTGGCAAAGCGTTTTTCCGAAACCACATTGCGGTTTTTGGGTATGGTGGTTTTGATTTTCATGTTTCTCTTCTCTTTCTTAGGAGGAGCCCTAATGCCCTACGGAGAGTCTCAGCTCTTCTATCGTAAGGACAGCCAAAGCCAGAAGTATGCCGGTGTTAAGGTAAACACGGAGCTTCGTTATCAGCAGGCGGAAAAGGACAGTTTCCCTGCCCTTGCTCAGGCCCAGTTCGTATTGGCCAAGGGAAAGAAGCTGACAGAGTTTGCCGCAGGAGGTGTAGACTACAGCTATGAAGAGGCGGGAAAAAGACTTCTATATCATTACGAAGAAGGGCAGTACAGACCCGGTAGCTTTTGCGGCAGTAGATACCGTGACTTCCGTTTCCGGAGCAGGACAGATTCCTTTTTGCAGAGCAGTTAAGCATTTTAAAGGCCTTGACGAACGGAGAAAAGGAATTTACGGAGGGGGCAGCAGTTACACCCTTTCCGAGGATGGAACCGTAACAAAGGACGGAACAGCTTATGCCTATGCCAGCCGCTATGTGGTAAATGCCATTATGAGCGATGTGACCTTCTCCCAGAAGTTTAAGGAAGAGCTTCTGGAGCAGATTCAGGCGGGAGCTACCAGTTTTAGCTTTACCGACGATGACGGAGTAGAGGCAAACTATACCATGGAATATGATGCCACCTCCAAAACCTATAATATTCTGCAAAGCAGAGAGCAGATGGTCTATGACTCTTATTCTCCACCCAGCAAGGCCCATCCTCTGGGAACCGATAAGAACGGTATGGATATGTTGACCAGACTGATGTACGGCGGAAGAGTTTCTCTTTATATCGGCTTCGTAGTTGTGATTATCGAAACCGTTTTGGGAATGCTTCTGGGCGGTATTTCCGGATATTTCGGAGGCTGGATTGATTCCTTAATCATGAGAATTGTGGATATTTTCTACTGCATTCCCACCATTCCTATCTACATCATCATCGGTGCGGCTATGGATGCGATGAGGGTGGATCCTCAGATTCGTATGTTTTTACCTGATGATTATTCTGGGATTTTTTTCGGTTGGCCTTCCATCACCAGATTGGTGCGTGGACAGATTCTTACTTTAAGAGAGCAGGAATTTATGACTGCGGCGGAGGCTACAGGCATTAAGCCCGTAAACCGAATCTTCCGACACCTTTTACCAAACGTTATTCCTCAGCTCATTGTTACCTGTACCATGAGTTTGGGAGGCGTAATTTTGACAGAGGCGGTATTGTCCTTCCCGGGACTTGGTGTAAAGTTCCCCTTTGCTTCCTGGGGAAATATCATTAACGATGTTAACAATACCTATGTCTTAAGTAACTATCTCTTCATTTGGATTCCTGCCGGTGTCTGTCTGTTGCTTACCGTGTTGGCCTTTAACCTGGTGGGAGACGGCTTGCGAGATGCCTTTGACCCGAAAGATGAAGCGATAAAAAGGTTTCGGTAAAAATCATGCTTTCCGGCATTTGCCTTGGAAAGCTGTAGGAAAGATAAGTTGAGGATAGAAAATGGCAAGAGAAGACGGTTATCTTTCCGGAAAAGAATCCCGGAGGATATCGAAAGAAAAATAGAAAAATTACCGCTGCCTTAGAGAAAAAGCGGAAGCGGAAAAAAATGTCCCGGAGTCGGAGTATTTGACGGAAATGAAGAATCCGGAGAATACGGTGGAGTTTGAGAATCTTCGGACCTATTTCTACACGGATGCCGGAACGGTAAAGAGTGTGGATTCCGTGAGCTTTTCCGTTCCCATGGGAAAAACCGTAGGGGGTAGTGGGAGAGTCCGGTTGCGGAAAAATCCGTAACTCAGCCTTTCTCTGATGCAGCTTTTACAGCGGCCTCAGGGACAGATTGTGGACGGAGCCATTCGCTTAAATACGGGAGATAAGGTTTACGACATTACCAAGACCCCTGAGACAGTGATGCAGCATCTTCGGGGAAACTTTATGTCCATGATTTTCCAGGAGCCTATGACCTCCTTAAATCCGGTTTTCAAAATCGGAGACCAGGTGGATGAGGTGCTTTTGTTCCATAAGAGCGGTTATGAAACGAAAGAGGCGGCAAAGAAGCGTACTATTGAGCTTTTTGGAAATGGTGGGTATTGCCAACAGCGAGGGCGTTTACAATATGTATCCCCACGAGCTTTCCGGCGGTATGCGGCAACGTATCGTAATCGCCATGGCGTCTGGCCTGCTCTCCCAAGCTGATTATTGCGGATGAGCCCTACAACAGCCTTGGACGTAACCATCCAGGCACAGATTCTGGATTTGTTACGAGGCTTAAAGGACAAGATTAACTCCTCCATTATGCTGATTACCCATGACCTTGGGAGTAATTGCGGAAATGGCGGACTATGTAGTGGTTATGTATTCCGGTCGTGTGGTAGAGGCGGGAACGGCAAAGGAAATCTTTTCCAATCCTTCTCACCCCTACACCATCGGTTTAATGGCTTCCAAGCCTGTGGTAGGAAAGCATGTGGATAAGCTCTATTCCATTCCCGGAAAGGTGCCCAACCCCATTAACATGCCGAATTATTGCTACTTCCGAGATCGTTGTGACAAGCGGAAGGGCTGCTGTGACGGGGCCTATCCCGGAGAAATCAGCCTCTCCGAGACCCACAGAGTGAGCTGCTACCTGTATGATGAGGAAGCGAGGAAATAATGGAAAATAGCATTTTAAAGGAGACAGAAGCTAAGACTGTCCGGGAAAATGAAGACAATATTTTAGAGGTTCGCGGCCTGAAGAAATATTTCCCTATCCGAGGAGGCTTCTTTAATACGGTGGTGGGACAGGTAAAGGCCATTGACGGCGTTTCCTTTTCCATCAAAAGAGGAAGCACCATGGGGCTGGTGGGAGAGTCCGGTTGCGGAAAGACCACCACAGGAAGAACCATCCTGCGTTTAAGCGGAGAGAAGACAGCGGGAGATGTGCTGTTTAACGGAAAAGAGGTTTACGATATTCCCAAATCCGAGTTAAACGAACTGCGTACCAAGATGCAGATTATCTTCCAGGATCCCTTCTCCTCCCTTTCTCCCAGACTTCCTGTAGGAGAAATCATCGGAGAAGCGGTAAAGGAGCATCATCTGGTTCCCAAGGAGGAATACGAGGATTATATTGACCGCATTATGGATAACTGCGGTTTGCAGCCCTTCCATAAGGGCCGTTATCCCCACGAGTTCTCCGGAGGACAAAGACAGAGAATCTGTATTGCCAGAGCCTTGGCCTTAAATCCGGAGTTTGTGGTATGTGATGAGCCGGTATCCGCCTTGGACGTATCCATTCAGGCGCAGATTATCAACCTTCTGAAGGATTTACAGGAAAAGTATAAGCTGACCTACCTCTTTATTTCCCATGACTTATCCGTGGTAGAGCATATTGCGGATACGGTTGGCGTAATGTATCTTGGAAATCTGGTGGAGTTTGGAAATACGGAGGATATCTTTTCCAATCCCCTCCACCCCTATACCAAAGCTTTTGTTCTCCGCGATTCCCATTCCGGATCCGGAGGCGAAGATGAATCGTATCATTCTGGAAGGAAGTATTCCTTCCCCGGCCAACCCTCCTGAAGGGCTGTAAGTTCCATACCCGTTGCAGTCAGTGCATGGAAATCTGCAAGAGCAAGGTGCCGGAAGAGAAGGATATGGGAAATGGGCATAAGGTTTGCTGTCATTTGTATGATGATGGAGCTGTGAAGAATTAATAAGGTTTTCATGGACAATAGGGCTGAAAGTGGGGCATGCTCTCGCTGACTTTGCCTACAAAAGGAGTTGCAAGAGGCAGGACGGTTTTTCTATGCAATATAGGTCTGAAAATGGGGCACGCTCGCTAGCCTCGCCTCGTAGCGGATACTAAGCGAAAAACTTCAGTTCCTTCGTTTTTCGCAAGTACCGACGGGCTCAGACTACCCCCTTTCAGACCTATATTACTGAAAACCTGTCTAAGATAAATCTTCACAGCTCCTTTTTGTTGGCTGTTAGTGAGTAAGGCATAAGTAGGGTTGAGCTCGGACTTCCCTTTTCAGACCTATATTGCCGAAAACCTGTCTGAAAGATAATTTTTCACAGCTCTTTTTGTTGGCTGTTAATAAGTGCAGACATAAGCAGGATTGAGCCCGGACTCCCCTCTTTTCAGACCTATATTACCGAAAACCTGTCTAAGTTAATTCTTCGCAGCTCTTTTTGTTGGCTGTTAGTGAGTAAGGCATAAGTAGCGTATGGTTCAGACTCCCTTTTTCAGTCCTATATTGTTGAAAATCGTGTGTAATAATATGCAGTAGTTATGGTGTTTGTATGCCTACTACTGTATTTTTTGTTGAGATAAATTAAGAGGAGATGGATGTTCGCTATATAAGTACTGTATGCGATAGTGAAAATCTTTTATCCATAGGGGAAAGCTTTCTGAAATGGAATCGTGATAGAATGATGGATAGAAATAGGACAAATGGCACGATATTACGGCGGGAAAGGATGCGTTATGGGAAAGATGGTGAAGCTTGGGGTAATCGGTCTTGGGCAAAGAGGGGCGGACTTGGTAAAAAATGTGTATTCCGAGCATCCGGATGTGGATTTTGTTGCACTCTGCGATGTTTATGTGGATAGGCAGCAGGAAGTGGCGGATGCTTTAGTGGAAATGGGAAGAAAAAGACCCAAGACATTCTCCGACTATAGGGAGATGCTTTCCATGGAGGATTTGGATGCGATTGTGATTTGTGCTTCCCCGGGATACCCATAGCGAAATAGCCATGGCGGCCATGCGGGCAGGAAAGGCGGTGGCCTCGAGGTGGGGGAGCGTATACCCTATCGGAGTGCTGGAAGCTGGTGGATTGCTATGAAGAAACGAAGACTCCCATTATGTTTATGGAAAACTGCGTTTATGGCAGGATGAAATGATGGTTTACTCGCATGGCGGAGGAGGGGTTCTGGGAGAGATTGTGCACTGCGAAGGGGGCTATAAGCACGATTTGCGGGAAGAAATCTCCTTTGGAAAAGGAAAACCGCCATTACCGTTTGGAAAAATTATATTCATCGCAATACGGAAAATTACCCTCACCCATGAGCTTGGACCGATTGCCGAGGTGCTTCATATCAACTGGGGAAACTGTATGCTAAGCCTATGTTCCATGGCTTCCAAGGCAGCAGGTCTTAGAGAGTATATCAAGGAAAAGAAGCCGGAGGACAAGGCGTTGCAAAACACGGTATTTTCAGCAGGGGATGTGGTTAATACCATCATCAAATGCAGTAATGGGGAAAGCATTTTACTGACCTTGGACACCACACTGCCCAGAGCCTATTCCCGGGGCTTCACCGTACAGGGTACGAAGGGGATGTATATGGAGGACAATGCCTCTATTTTCCTGGATGGGGATGAGGGAGCAAAAGATCATTTTGAGTGGAAGAAGCAGTGGGGAAATGTGGAGCGTTTCCGGGAAAAATATGAGCATCCCCTGTGGAAGGACTATCTGAAGGCGGGGGTGAAGAAGGGACATGGGGGCATGGATTATCTGATTTTCTCCGACTTTATCCGTTGCCTGCAGGAAGACCGGCCCATGCCCATAGATGTGTATGATATGGCCAGCTGGATGAGCATTACCGCCCTGGCGGAGGAGTCCATTGCTCTTGGGGGACAGCCGGTGGCTATTCCCGACTTTACCAATGGAAAGTGGATTAAGAGGACTTAAGAAATCAAATCGCTATTATATGCATATAACAGAGCTACGGGATTGCAGAATGTCTTAAGGTCTGCGGCAAGTCGGCTGTTCCGGAATCGTAAGAGAAAAAGCACTTGTTTTCCCTGTGCACCCGCCTTATACTAAGAGGAAATGTGAACAGGAGGTTTTGTATGATTAGATTTTTTCAAAATACAGGAAAGCGCCTGGGGCTGTCTTTAGCCTTTATGGCCACAATGCTTTTTTCTTTGAGCATGCCTGCTTTTGCGAAGGATAGCATCAGCAACATCAATATGATTCGGATTAAGGTGGAGGAAAGACTTCGAAATCTGGATCCGGGGACAGTCTTGGAAATATCAGCGAAGGCGATTTTTCTACAGGGGACAGCGACAAATACCACGTGGATGCGGTTCAGTGGGTAGACAGTGGAAATGCAGGAGACATTACTGTGGGAAGTACCCCAAGGTACAGCTTTATCTTGTGGCGGACAGTCGGGATAAGAGCAATGGAGATACCTCTATTACCAGTTCTTCGGTGCCTATAACAGCAACAATGTTCGTGTAACCAACGGAACTCTGATTAGTGCCAAGAGAATCAGTTCCACAGAGCTTGAGCTTCTGATTCAGTTAAGAGCGGTTCAGGGACAGTATTCCATGGCGGATAATTTGCAGTGGGACAGTAATTCTCTGGGAAGAGCTCGTTGGACTGCTCCGGAAAACGGTTCCGGTGTCTATGAGGTAAGCCTGTTCAAAGAAGGTAGAAGACTGGCAAAGATTACCACAGATGCGTTAAGCCTGAATTTTTTTATCCTTGGATGACAGAGGAGGGAAGCTATACATTTTCCGTAAAGACCATTCCTTATACCGAGGAGCAGAAGAGGCGGGAAAGTCCTCCGAGGAAGCGGAGTCCGAGGTTTTGGACATCCAGCAAAGCACCCGCTCCAACGGAGAAGGAAAAATACAGTGAAAAATCAGGTGCATGGACAGAGCGGACAGAACAATTCCGGTACTGCCAATATTCCGAGTACTATCGGTTTTAGTCAAAGTAACGGAAAGTGGTATTTCCGTTTCAACAGCCAGCCTGCCATCAACACCTGGGTAGAGTGGAATGGACATTGGTATCATTTCAATGGACAGGCGGAGATGGAAACCGGATGGTTTAAGAACAGCTACGGGGACTGGTACTATTTGGATCCTGTAAACGGAGATATGAAGACCGGCTGGAGATTGATTGACCAGAAGTGGTATTATCTTCGTCCGGAAAAGGATGACCGCTGTGGGAGCTATGCTTTCTAACGGCATCATGCAGATCGGCAAGGAGCAATATTACTTTGACAATTCCGGTGCCATGAGAACAGGTTGGATTTCTTACAGGAAAAATGGAAACACGGTTTACTACTATTTCAGAGAGGACGGGGCAATGGCAAAGAACACTACTATTTCCGGCTTCCGTCTAAATGAAAGAGGGCAGTGGGTAAAGTAATTCATATAGTATAATGTGCTAAAGAGATTTTTCTAAATCATATCTGTTTGGGCCTTCCGGGATAGAGATATCTTGAAGGCCTAAAAATTATATAGAAAAAGTATTGCCTATTTTTGGGGGATAAAGGGATTTAATCGTCAGAGGACTTTATAGAATGAAAGCAATTCTATGAACTATATGCAGGAATTGAAAATGTGTCACCACTGGTGACACAAGAACTACTATGCACTGGGGAGACGCCTATATAAAATCGTTATCTAAAGATTTACAGAGTTTTCTGATATGAAAGATTTTTCTGAAACAAATATTGTTTAATAGTACCTATATAGGTTTCAGTGAAAAAATGTAATTGTTATCTAAAAAGATTACTTTTGCCATTTTATCCAAGAAAGGACTTACTCTAAATCAAAGAAACTGTACTCTAGATTAATCATGATTGTGCGATGACGACCATAACTGCGATGTATAGTTTAATCCACAAATTTTGTGGAATATCGATAAAAACCACCCAGGTTGGGTGGTTTTCTGAGAGAAAGCATTAATAAAACAACTGATCCCATCGTGCCATTCAATAAAGCCATAATTAGTAATGTCTTTTGATGAAGTTAGGCCAAATGGCTTTGTTGCAGTAACTCGCATCATTAAGCTTATCTGATTAAGCTGGTCGGTAGAGATATATAGAACCTCATTTTTGATTCTCGCGGTAAAGGCGAACATTGGTAACATTGCGCTTTAAGGGGTAGAAAACTGTGTAGTAAACATGTTTTACCTTTTCCGGCCCTGACGAGCATTTCCCTGAAACTCATATTTTTGTCTTAAATCAAATATTCTCCAGTTTCCAACACCAGCAGCGAAGTCGGTGGGGAGAACAATGGTCAGTTCCTGTGAATAGGTTAATGCTGGATTTAAAAACTGGTGTTTGGATTTGAATGCGTAGACCAAACTGATCGGTTCTTTTTGACTCAAAAGATATCCAGCTTATCTGGAGTAAACTACACGGTAACCATCTACTTCTGGACATTCATCCACATCGACTTCACGCTCCCATGCTTCCGGGTTAACATAAAGTGGTTCTAAGGATAAAATCCTTCGATTCCGTATCCTTTACCATTGGTGCCATAGCGGCCTTCTTCGATAATACGATCAGTATCATCCGCCCACTGATAATACATCAGTTGACCATTATCAAATCTTTGATAAAGATGCCAATCATATCGGTCGAAGTTTTTACCCTCGGCCTTTAGTTGCTGCGCGGGATACTGGTATTTACCAGTATCGTACTGCTACATTTTGAACGTCCGTGTTCGTTGTGCTAGCATTACCACTTGACTGGGTAACGCCTTGGTTAGCGCTAGGGTTTTAAAACCTGTTGTGCCCGCCTCGGCTTGTATAGCAAGTACATTTACGGACACTGTTGCTACCGCCAAGGGCGGTTAGTAAAAACTCTTTTTCATATGAACACCTCTTTTATATTTCTATTCCGGAAGAATCGGAATAGATTGTCTAAATTTTCAGAACTTGTTTCCTTTTTCAGTAGCTTAATTAAATCGCTTCTACTTAATTAGACAAATTATAATATAAGAAACTTTTATTCTCTAGAGTATATTCGACATTCTTCAAAAATTAATAATTAAAGCTCATGTTTTAACAGTACCTATATAGGGATTTCAGCGAAAAAAATGTAATTGCTATCTAAAAGATTACTTTTGCCATTTTATCCAAGAAAAGACTTACTCTAAGTTAAAAGAAACCATACTCTAGATTAATCATGATCGTGCGATGACGACCATAACTGCGATGTATAGTTTAATCCACAAATTTTTGTGGAAATACCAAAACCACCCACAGTGGGTGGTTTTAAAAAGTATTAATAGAGCATTCTACGTCCTTCGTATGGTTCAATAAATCCATAGTTTTTAATTTCCTATGAATCTCACTCAAAGGATCTAGTTGAAGTAAACTGGAAGCATCTGTCTTAACTTATCAAGCTGATCGAGCAGAGATGAAGAGTACTTCGCTCTGATTTTCCCTATAGAGGCGCACATTAGTAACGTCACGCTTCTGAGAGTAGAAAACCATTTCATAGACATGTTGCAACTTACCTGCTGCTCTAGCCCTAGCCTGAAATTCATATCTCTGCTTTCAGTTCATAAGCTTCCCATTTATTAAATCCAGCGTCAAGATCAACAGGTAAAATAACAGACATTTCTTGGCTGTAAGTTAAAGCAGGGGTTTGAAAAATACCGGAGTATCAATTTGAATCCGCATCCCAAATGGATCGGTTCTCTTGGATTCAAAGACCACAATCTTATCTGGATAAACCGCACGATAGCCATCTACTTCTGGACACTCAGGGATTTCCCTCTCGAACTTCTTGAGCTTACATAAAAAGGCTCCAATGCGCGTAGTCCTTCAACGCCATATTTTCTACCTTGGCCACTAGAATTATAACGCCCTTCTTCAACGATATTTCCTGTATCTTCGGCCCACTGATAATACATCAGTTGACCATTATCAAAGCGCTGGTAGAGATGCCAGTCAGTGGCATCAAAGGTCTTATTCTCAGCCTTCAATTGCTGGGCTGGGAACTGGTATTTACCAGTATCATACTGCACGTTCTGAACGTCCGTGTTCGTTGTGCTAGCATTGCCACTAGACTGAGTTGTACTTTGGTTAGCACTGGGCTTCAAGCCTGTTGTGCCTGCCTCGGCTTGTATAGCGAGTACATTTACGGACAATGTTGCTACCACTAAGGTGGTTACTAAAAAGCTTCTTTTCATATGAACACCTCTTTTTATTTCTATTCCGGAAGAATCGGAATGGATTGTCTCAAATTACCGAACTTGTTCCTTTTTAGTAGCTTTGATAAAATACTTCTACTGAAATGATTAAATTATAGTATAAGAAACTTTTATGCTCTAGAGTATATTCGACATTCTTCGAAAATTAATTATTAAGACATAGTTAGTAGGATACCCTAGATTAATCATGGTCGTCATCGCATGATCATACATAGCGCAGAGCGGTTTTTCTTCGGTTCAGAAGGGGATCGCTTTTTGCGTTGGAGGTGAATAGGATAAGCACGGCATTTCATTGCCTTTTCACACGCTAAGGGATATACTGACTAGGATTTATTGTGTATTTCTTTAGGAGAAAATTTTTGAATAATATAGAAATAAAAAGATTGTACTTACGAATACGTACGAAGGGATGAAAATGATGAGGTAGTGGAGAAGCTTTCCGCTATTTCTCATTTGAATTTCACAATCGAAGAGGGAAGCTTTGTCTGTGTGCTGGGCCATAACGGTTCCGGAAAATCCACACTGGCAAAGCTTTTTAATGCTTTTACAGATTCCTACGGAGGGATGCGTGATTATTTCCGGTATGGACAGCCGGGAGGAGGCCAATGTTTTTCCCAATCCGGGAAAAAGGTGGGCATGGTTTTTCAAAATCCCGACAATCAGATTATTGCCTCCGTGGTGGAGGAGGATGTGGGCTTCGGTCCGGAAAAATATCGGTATTCCTACAGAGGAAATCTGGAAGAGGGTGGCAGATGCTCTGGAAGCCGTCAATATGGAAGCCTACCGCCTGAAATCTCCGAATCACTTATCCGGTGGACAGAAGCAAAGGGTAGCTATTGCAGGAACCCTGGCTATGGAGCCGAAAACCATTGTACTGGATGAGCCCACCGCCATGCTGGATCCCAGCGGTAGAGCGGAGGTTATTCGGTCCATTCGGGAGCTGAACCAAAAAGAAGGGTATCACCATCATTTTGATTACCCACTATATGGAAGAGACCGTGGATGCGGATCGCATTATTCTTATGGATCAGGGAAAGCTGGTGCTGGACGGCACGCCCAAGGAAATCTTTTTCCAAGGTGGAGGAGCTGAAAGTCTTTACGAATGGATGTGCCTTTGATTACCGACCTGGCCCATGAGCTTCGTCTTTCCGGTATGCCGATTTCGGAGGGGATTTTAAAGGAAGAGGAGCTGGTGGAGGAATTGCTGTCCGTCTTTGGGGAGGATTCTTTTGTGGAAGAGATAAAGAAAGGGCAGAAAGAGGAAGAGCATTCTCAAGCGACTACTCCTTCTTCGGAAGAAAAAGGAAATAGAAGCGGAAATTGAAAAGGAAAAGAAAAAGGAAACAGAAAAAGGAAACAGAAAAGGATTTTTATCCTGAAAGTGGAAAAATCTTTCCTGCATTTACCAGAAGGGTACTGCTATGGAAAGCTATGCCTTAAAGGACATTCATCTTTCCATTAAAAGGGGAAGCTTTTTCTGCCCTGATTGGCCATACCGGTTCGGGAAAATCCACCCTTTTACAGCATTTTAACGGTCTCATAAAGCCGGAAACAGGAGAGATTTCCGTTCATTTTCGGAAGAATCCCGCCCTGATTCTGCAGGACAAAGGGCTTTTTGTTCTGGAAGGGTAAGAAGAGAAAAGGTGGAAAAGGAAGGAGTACTTTCCTTCAAGGAAGAGGGCTTTGATTTTCAAGGACTTCGTTTCAAGGTAGGCCTGGTCTTCCAGTATCCGGAGTACCAGCTTTTTGAGGAAACGGTTTTTTTGAGGATGTGCTTTTTCGGGCCGAAGAATCAGGGCTTATCCTTGGAAGAAGCCAAGAAAGAGGCGGAAGAGGCTTTAGAAGCATGGGCGTGGAAGAAGCGCTATGGCAGAAGTCTCCCTTTGAGCTCTCCGGCGGACAGAAGCGAAGGGTAGCTATTGCGGGTGTGCTGGCTATGGAGCCGGAGCTTTTGATTTTGGATGAGCCCACAGCAGGGCTGGATCCCGCAGGAAGGGAAGAGCTGTTTCAGGTGATTTCTCATTTGCAGGAGCGCTATGCCATGACTATCCTCTTGGTTTCTCATTCCATGGATGATGTGGCCCGCTATGCGGAGGAGGTTTTTGTCTTAAATCAGGAGAGTGTATCCGACAGGGTAGCCCGGAGGAGGTATTTTCCCATAAAAAGGAAATGGAGGAGCTGGGCTTGGGACTGCCCCAGATTCGTGCCTTTTTGTATAGCTTGGAGGAAAAAGGGCTTGTCCTTCCCTAAGAAGAATACGGTAGAGGAAGCGAAGGAAATGATTCTTTCCGCTTATAAGAAGAGAAAGGGAGGGAAAAATGCTTAGAGAAATTACCTTAGGGCAGTACTACCCTGGTAGACTCCCTTCTTCATAGACTGGATCCCAGAGTGAAGCTGGCCGGCACATTTTTGTTTCTGATTGCCTTGTTCATTGTAAACAGTTGGACTGCCTATATTTTTTTCTGGCTCTGGTTTTGCTTTTTATTGATTAAGCTTTCAATGTTCCCTTTTCCTTCATGGTTCAGGGGCTTGAAAAAGTGTTTTGTTCCTCCTTTTACTGTCGGTGAGCTTTAACCTGTTTTTTTAACACCGGGGAAAAGAGATTTTCCGCTTTTATATGTTTAAAATCAGCCAAGAGGGATTGCATATTGCGTCTATGATGGCGGTGCGATTGATTCTTTTTGGTGCTTAGCAGTTCCTTAATGACTCTTTGCACCACGCCGAATGAGTTGACAGACGGGATGGAGAAGGGACTTTCCATCTTGAAAAAAAGCTACATTTGCCAATCCATGAGATTGCCATGATGATGTCTATTGCCTTACGTTTTATTCCGATTCTGGTGGAGGAAACGGACAAGATTATGAAGGCTCAGATGGCCAGGGGAGCAGACTTTTGAAAGCGGAGGCATTATTCAGAAGGCAAAGGCTATGGTGCCGATTTTGGTGCCTCTCTTTGTTTCCGCCTTTCGAAGAGCCTATGACCTGGCTTTGGCCATGGAATCCCGTGCTATCAGGGGGAGGAAGAACAAAAATGAAGCCTCTTCATTATGAAAGAAGAGACTATCTTTCTTACCTCTTTTTGCTCGGTGTGCTGGCGCTTTCCATTGGAAGCCGATTTGTCTCTCTGCCATAAAAATCCGAAAAAAATGGAGAGATATACCGGACAGGATTGCAAGGGCGGTATTGCCGGACAAAATCACAAGGAGAGTACGACAAAGAGAGAATGCTTTTTTTGGCATGGCAGATATTTTTTTCGGGAAGGTAAAGAAGCTTTGTCTTCTGCCTGCTGATTGAACAACAGAAAGGAAGCGGATGGAACAACGGATTGTATTAAAACTGGCCTATGAGGAACGGCCTACCATGGCTTCCAAAAAAGCAGGAGGGCTTTCCACCATTGCCGGCACCGTAGAAGAGCAGCTCCGTAGTCTTTTTTCCTTGGAAAAATGGAGAACTTTATCGGAGCCAGTCGGACGGATCAGGGGGTGCATGCTCTTTGTAATCTTCTTTCCTTTGATACGGAGGGGAAGGTTTCCGGAGAACAGATTTTTGCGGGCTTTAAACAGCTATTTGCCGGAGGATATTCGGGTGATGGAAGCCCACTCCGTGCAGCAGGATTTTCATCCTCGTTTTACCCCCATAGGAAGGCTTATCGTTACAGCATTTGCCGGAGCAAGGTGGAAAAATCCCTTCGCAGAAGGACGGCGTATCACTATACCTTTCCTCTGGATTGCGGGAATATTGCCGAGGGGATGGAGCTTTTAAAGGGGGAGCATGACTTTCGAAGCTTTGCCAATCCTAAGGCTCAAAGCCTTTTGCAGGGGGGGAGCTCTGTGCGGGAGATTTATCATTTTTCCTTGGAAGAAGAGGGGATTACCTTCATTTTTTTCTGTAGAGGGAAATGGATTTTTGTACCACATGATTCGGATTCTGGCCGGGACTCTTTTTGGAGCTGGGAAGGGAAGGATAAGCCTAGCCCAATTAGAAGAAATTTTTGGAAATGAAGGATCGCACTCTGGCAGGTCCCACCGCTCCGGCAAAGGGGCTTTGCTTAATGAATTTAGACTATGGAGATTTTCAATCTTTTCTTTTATAGTATAGAAGAGTTTTCGAAAAGTTCATGGAATTGCTTTTTGAGAAAAGTGCATTGTTGTTATAAAGCTATGATACGGTTTTTTATATAGGCTATGGAACTGTATTTATAGAAAGTATAGAATAGAGCTTTAGAGTGGCTTGAGGGGATGAAGAGGAAAAGAAGGGAGTAAGGCATGGAGAAAGAGCAGATTTCCTTTTTTTGATTTTCAAGGAAGATATGGAAGAGAAGAGTATCGTTCTCTTCGGGAAAATGGGATGTATTATCCGGAAAGCTTGGAACAGGGCTGTATGGGCTTTCGGAAAAGCCTTTTGGAAAAGGATATTTCTCCCTATGGATTGCATTTTTTTGACTGTGCTTCGATGCACTTTTTGACAAAGTTTTTCTTGGAAAGGCTTCGGGAGGATTTTATTCTTCTCCTCTTCGACCATCAGGCGGATGTGAAGAAGCCGGAGGTTCGGGGGCTTTGCCACCATTCACTGGCTTCGGGAGGTCATGGTAAGGCTGCCCCACTGTAAGGGGATTTTTGCTCTTAGGGGCTACCGAAGAGGAAAAAGCCACCATCAACGATGCTTTGATGACCTTGGGGGATGAGTATGTTCCCATGCAGGGAGGCAGGGAAAGCCTGGAGTCCAGAAGGGAGGTGGCTGCAAGGCACCCCGGGGTTCGGGATCCCTTGATGCATACCAGCCTTTATTGTTTTTCGGACCGGGATTTTTCAGATTGGAAGAGCGAAGACGCATATTCCTTCTCTTCTTCGTTTGGTACAGCTGCCTCTATACTGTTCCATGGATAAGGACATTTTCGGGAAGGGCTTTACGGAGCAGGAATACCGTATTGCCATGGACTGCGTTTTGGCTTCGGGACAGAAGATTTTGGGGATGAATATCTTCGAGGGAGAGGGGAAGCTGCTCCGGGAGAAGCGTTTAACCTATCTCTGATTCAGGAATATAAGGAAAATGCCTTAGGGCTATTCCAAAAAGACAGAGCTATAAAAGCATGAAGATGCTGAAGATAGAGTTATAAAGCAGTAAGGACTACAGTAAACCGGTTGGGATTGCTTGTAAAGAAGATCCGGTTTACAAAGTGAAAGTAAGGTTAAAAAAATGTAAACAAGAGCAGGAGGAAGCAGGAGATGAAGATTCGTGTAGCAGACTACATTGCCCAAAAGTGTTATTCCATGGGACTTAGCAGAAATTTCTCTGTGGTTGGAGGAGGGGCAATGCACCTGAATGATGCCTTAGGACACCATAAAGGGAATCAAGACCTTATACCAGCACCATGAGCAGGCTTGTGCCATGGCGGCGGAAAAGCTATGCCAGAATCCACAATGTGCCGGGGATTGTATGTGTGACATCCGGTCCCGGGGGAACCAATGCCATTACCGGTGTGGTAGGAGCGTATTTGGATTCTATCCCCATGCTGGTTTTATCCGGTCAGGTGCGTCATGACAATACCGCCCGTTGGTCCGGAAGAGCCCTTAGAGCCATGGGAGACCAGGAATTTGATATTCTGCAATCCGTATCCTGCATGTGTAAATACAGCGAGATGCTGATTGACCCTTATCGGGTACGCTACGCCATTGAAAAAGGCAATTTACCTTAGCCAAACAGGTCGTCCCGGACCTTGCTGGTTGGACGTTCCTGTGGATGTGCAGGGCTTTATGGTGGAGGAAGAGGATTTGCTGGGCTTCTCCCCGGAGAGCTATGAAGCAGGGGGAGATGGCTGGGGAAACAGGCAGCGTAAAGAATAGCCATCCGGAAACCGCCACCGCCCTTAGAAGGTATTTTTGCCAAGGAAGAGGAAAAGGAAGCTCTCTTAAAGGCCTTATCTTCTGAAAAGAATCCTCATATTTTGGAGGCAGATAGCAAGGAGCAGAAGGAAAAGACCGGGTATTCAGAACTGGAAGGATTTCCTTCCTCTGGCAAAGGGAAGTTTTAGAGAAGATTCGAAGCAGTGAGAATCCTATCTTCTATACCGGAAACGGTATTCGTATTGCGGGAGCGGAGGGCTTGTTCTTAGAATGTGCGGAAAAAGCTGGGAATTCCTGTGGTTTTAGGCTGGAATGCTCCGGACATTTTCCCCACCAAGCATCCTTTAAATGCAGGTCGCCCCGGAGGAAGAGGTGACCGTCCGGGAAATCTGGCGGTGCAAAAATGCCGATGTGGTTTTAAGCATTGGCTCCCGTTTAAATATTCGTCAGGTGGGCTACAGCTTCTGGGAGTGGGCGCCTAAGGCCTATGTAATGCAGAACGACATTGATTTGGAAGAGATTGCAAAAGCCCTCCGTGCACTGTGATCTGGCGCTTCACGGAGATGCCAAGGCTCTCTTGGAGGCCTTACTGCATTTGCTGAATCAGGAAGAAAAGCTTCCGCTTTTTGACGGCGGAAAAGGGCATTTCAGAGAAAAGGCAAAGGGCTTTGTGCGGGAAGATGCGGCAGGAAAGATTTTGGCGGAAAAGCAGGATGCCAACTTAAGCTGGCTGATACCATCCGTTTTTATCAGGCAAACTACCCCACCGTGCTTCCGGAGTATCTGGAGCAGCGAGAGGGAACTGACCAATGTTTACGCCCTTGTGGAAAAAGCTTTCGGAGAGAGCTTCGGAAGACCAGATTACCGTGGTGGGAAATGGTTCTCCCTGTGTTGCCGGCGGACAGAGCTATATCATTAAAAAGGGAACTCGCTTTATCAGCCAGGACGGTGTGGCTTCCATGGGTTACGGATTGCCTGCGGCTATCGGTGCCTACTACGGAGTAGTGGATTTTACCGAGGAAGAGAAAAAGCGCCTTTCGGAGAACCCCTATTGGAAGGGGCAAGGGAGAAATTTATCCTCCTTATCAGGGCAAGGATATTCTCTTAATGACCGGAGACGGCTCTATCCAGATGAATTTGCAGGAATTGCAAACAATTATCCACCATCAGATGCCCATTAAGATTTTCGTGGTAAACAATGGAGGCTACCATTCCATCCGCCAAACCCAGAACAGCTTCTTTGGAAAGCCTTTGGTGGGAATCGGTGTGGACTCCAGCGTGAGAGGATGTGACCTGTCCTTCCCGAACCTGGAAAAGCTGGCTCATGCCTACGGCTATCCCTATGTTTCCATCAAAGGAAAAATGCAGAGCTTGAGCAGGGGATTGAAAAGACCTTAGGACAGAGCAGCCCCGTTATTTGTGAAGTGTTTGTAAGCATGGAGCAGCAGTTCCTGCCGAAGTCCAGCGCCAAGAGAGATGCGGAGGGAAATCTTTTCAGCCCGCCTCTTGAGGATATAGCGCCCTTCCTTCCGGAGGAGGAGATGGAAATGTTGATGCTCTATCCCAGAAAGAAATAGGGGAGAGATAAGGAATCAGGGAGTTTTGTGAAGATATTAATCAGTGGGGTAAGCAGTTTTCTGGGGATTTATACCGCGAAGGAACTGCTTTCCCAAAGGCCATGAGCTGTATGGTATAGTTCGAAAAGAGAGTAAAAACCGAGAGAAGCTGGAGTCCCTTAGGGGGCTTCAGCTCATTTCCGTTGATATGAAGGCGTTTTCCTGCTTTGCAAGGGAAGGGGAACTTGCTTCGGCAGAAGCCGTCAGGAAACAAGAAGACAGTTTCTCCCAGGAAGCAGCATTCTTGCAGGGAGACTTTGCTTTAGCATCTCTACTCCCAAAAGACTTGGATGCCATTATTCACTTTGCTTGGGATGGGGTAGGGCTCAAGGGAAGAAAAATCCGGAGATTCAGGAGCAAAACCTTTTTGATGAGTAAGGGCTTTTACCAATGGGGGGCTTCAAAGGGGCGTGAAATATTTTCTCTTTGCCGGCTCTCAGGCGGAATATGGCAGAGGTACACGGAAAAATCCGGAGCCGGTAAGTGCCTACAGGAAGGCAAAAGCTCAGCTTTTCCCGCTACGGACTTTCCGGGGGAAAAAGGGAAGAAAGTTATAGCTTTCAGGAGGAGCCAAGACCGTTGATTCTTTGGAGAAGACTACGCAAGGGAAGAATCCGGAGAATAGTGAGGAAGAAGGAAGAAAGGGAAAAATGGACTTTTTGGACCTTCGTATCTTTTCGGTTTACGGTATAGGAGACCATGAAAAGCACCCTGGTACAGACCTTGGTACAGGCGGTATTGGCAGGACAGTCCATGGATTTAAGCCCTTGCAGTCAAATGTGGAATTTTATGGAGGCAAGAGATTTGGCAAGAGCCATATCCTTCTTATTGGAAGGAGACTTCGGAAGCGGCACTTATGACCTTTGCGGGAAGGAAAGTCGCCCCTAAAGGACTTTGTGTTGGAGATTGAGGCACTGGGAAAGGCCTTCTTGAGAAGAAAGAGGGCAAGAAAGCATTGGCTACAAGTCTTCTTCGTTTCGGAGAAAAGAGCCTCTAATGCAGAGGGGCCTGTGGATTTAAAGCCTTCCGTAAAAGATTTATACGATAGGGGATTCAAGAGAAAAATCTCCTTTTCACAAGGGATAGAAGAGCTGTATCAGTATTTTTATCAGAAAAAAAGAGGGGAAGCATGGCAGAGAAAAGATGTTTAGCCTGTGGAGAAAAAAATTGGAGGAATTGGCTGTTTTTCATAATATGCCTAAGTCCGCCCAGGAGTTTCCACAAAGGAGGAGCTGGCTACAGAGAGGGATGGACCTTTCCTTTGCCAATGCAGATCCTGCGGTCTAGTGCAATTTGATACGGAAGCTGTTCCCTACTACAAGGATGTGATTCGGGCCGGGGGGTGGCAGTAGTACCATGAAGGCTCTAAGGGAGGATGAGTACAAAAAGCTCCTCTCTTTTTGGCAAAAAGGAAGAAAAGCGACCTTTGATTTTTAGAGCTGGGTGCCGGAGCAGGAGAGTTTCTGGGCATGTGGTCCGGTGTGGAAAGCGATTCGGACAAAAGTTCTGATGTGAGCTCCGTTACAAGTTCGGATACAGCTTCTGTCACAAGTTTAAGCATAGCTGCAAACAGAATCCAAAAGCTTGAACCCTATGTGCTGGGGATTGAGCATAAAAAGGAGCTGGTGGAAAAGGGGCAGGGTAGCAGGCCTTTCTCTGTATCAGGGCTTTCCGGAAGCAGGATTTGAGCTGGAAAAATATGGAAGGAAAGCATTTGCAAAGCGGAAAAACCCGTCCGGTAGAGGGGCTCTTAGATGCCATGGTGCAGTTTAATTTCTTAGAGCATCAGCCCAATCCCGGGGAAATGCTGTCCTTTGCCTATGAGCATTTAAAAATGGGGGATATTTCCTACTGACCGTTCCCAGCTTTCAGTATATTTTTAGACCACCGCTCCTATTATGAGCTGCTTCGGGACCATATTGCCAACTATAGCGAGGAAAAGCCTTCTTTGCTTGGTACAGGACCAGGGATTTTCCTTGGTGGAAAGCAGGGTCATCAACCGAGATACCATTGAATTTTTTTTGCTGGAGAAGAGTGAAAAGGAGAGCTGTACCTCCTTCCGTTCACTTGGACAGAAGGTAGACATTGGACCGATTTTTGGAAAATGAAAGAGCCATTCAAGAGGACATCAAAAAGCATTTGGAAGGCCTTAGGCAGAAGGGGGAGAGAATGGCGGTGTGGGGAGCCAGCCACCAGGGCTTAACCCTCCTTTCCACCACAGCTTTACAGGAGGAAGTGGCCTATATCATTGACTCCGCTCCTTTCAAACAGGGAAAATACAGCCCCGCCTCCCACCTTCCCATTGTGGATAAGAGCCATTTTCAAAAGGAGCCGGTGGAGGAGATTTTGATTGTGGCACCGGGCTATACGGAGGAAATTGCCGGAATTATTCGAAGAGATTTACGCCCCTGCCCCAGGGTTTTGGCCTTAAGGGGAGAGAAGATAGAGGAGCTATAGACGTTTTGTCGGAAAGGAAAATGCGGATGAAAGCCTTTGTACTGGAGGGAGAGGGAAAGTCTCCTTTATCGAAAAAGGAAGAGCCTAAGCTTTTAGAAGAGCATGGTGTATTGATTACACCTGTCTTGGTTAGTCCCTGCACCAGTGATGTGCATACCATTTGGCAGGGCTCTCCGAAAAGGAAAAGACCTGACGCTGGGGCATGAGTGCATTGGTAGAATCCTGAAAAAGGGGACAGAGGTAGAGGACTTTTCCGAGGGAGAGATTGTGGCGATTTCCGCCATTACCCCGGACTGGGGAGTCCTGAGGTTTTGGAAAATGAAGCCCATGCAGGGCATCCCTTCTCCGCCCATAGCCTGGGAAAGTCCATTGACGGAGCCTTTCAGGAGTGTTTTTACCTTCCCTATGCGGATCGAAAACCTTGGGAAAATTCCAAAGGCTATGGACTTGGAGGACGCTCTCCTTTCTGTGGATGTTTTGCAAACCGGCTTTACCGCTGCGGAAGAAGCAGAGGTAAAAGCCGGGAGACACGGTTTGTGTACTGGGGATAGGAGCTATCGGCCTTGGGGCAATTTTTGCCGCAAAGTGCATGGGCGCCAAGAAGATTTTCGGGTGGGAAGCCGGGAGGACAGCAAAAAGGATGGCGGAAAAGCCTTTCTACGAAAGCTGCTCGGTAGTGGTGCTGGACTATAAGACTTGTAAGGCTACGCTCCCTAAGGATAAAGTACCCTCTGGCAAACTCCACCCATTCTTCTGTAGTTAATGCCATCTGGGAGGAAACGGAAGGAAAGGGCGTGGATAAGGTTCTCATCTGCGGTGGAGATGAGTATGCTCTGGCGCAGGCCTTGGACATGGTAAAAATATGGCACCGGCATTGTCAGCAATGTAGCCTACTTTGGTTCCGAAGAGGATGTGGAAGCCTTGGAAATGGCGGGGCAGGACATGGAGCTATCTTTAGGAGAAAAAGAAAAAGCGGAAGAAGGCCATCGACGGGCTATTGCTGCCAAAATTTTCCCTAGGAAAGGGGATGGCAGGGAAGACCTTACGCTTTTCCCTTTCCAAGGGGGCAGAAAGCATTTGGAATGGGTAATGGGAAAGGTGCAGGAATCCGGCTTCCATCCCGGCATTTTCCTTACAAAGCGCTATCACGGCATGGACAAAATTCGGATGCCCTCTATGATATGAAGGAAAGAAGCGCCATTAAGGTAGCTGTATATATGGAAATTTAGAAGATGCCCCTAAAGCAGAACGGGCATTTTAGAAAGAGGTTTCTTTTGAAAAACCATTAGTATCGTTGTTCCCTGTTATAACGAAGAGGAAAATGTTGTCCCTTTGGCAAATGCGCTCAGGCTCTGCTTTAGGAGCAACTTTCGGAGTATCAATACGAAATTCTTTTTTTATCGACAATGATTCCTCCGACAAAACCAGAGAGAAGATTCAGGGAACTTTGCAAACTGGACAAGGGGATTAAGGCGATTTTTCAATGCCAAGAATTTCGGCCAGTTTAATTCCCCTACTATGCCATGCTGCAAAGCACGGGAGATGCCACCATTTTAATGGCGGCGGACTTCAGGACCCGGTGGAAATGATTCCCCGCTTCGTTCGTGCCTGGGAGGAGGGCTACCGTATCGTAATCGGAGTTAAGACCGAAAGCAACGAGTCCAAAATCATGTATGCCCTTCGTAGTCTGTACTATAAGCTGATTCGGAAAATGTCTTCCGTGCATCAAATCAGCCAGTTTACCGGCTTTGGTCTTTACGATCAGGGCTTTATTTCCGTGATGAAAATCTCTGGACGATCCCACCTTCCTACGGGGCATTGTGGCGGAGCTTGGATACAGAAGAGGATATTCCCTATACCCAGCCCAAGCGCCGGGCGGGAGTGACCCACAACAACTTCTATACCCTTTATGATGCAGCCATGCTGAGCTTTACCAGCTATACCAAGGTGGGACTTCGTATTGCGGTATTTTTTTCGGCGGCATCTGTGCCGGCCTTTCCATGCTCTTTGGCCTACTATATTTAATCATGAAGCTGATTTGGTGGGACCGCTTCCCCGCAGGGATGGCCTCATGCTGATTGGTATGCTTTTCCTTGGCTCTGTGCAGATCTTTTTATCGGCCTTTTGGGAGAGTATATTTTATCCATTAACCAAAGGGTGATGAAGAGACCGCTGGTGGTGGAGGAAGAGAGACTGAACTTTTCGGAACAGCCGGAGAAAGTTGCAGGCGAAAGCAGTGCTTCGGAACAAGCAATCAGCGAGAGAGTTCTTCGAAACAGCCGGGGCAGGATGCCTGTGAAAGCAGTTCTTTAGAACAGCCGGCACAGAATGAAAGTTCTTCGGAAGAGGTGTAAGAGAAAAATGAGAGCAAAGATTGATATTGCCTTAGTAAGAGAAGGAAAACTGCATATTCAGGGCTGGGCCTTCGGAAGAGATCCGGAGACGCCTGTGAAACTGTCTGTTCAGGGAAGACAGGGAGAGAAAAGAGAATTTTCCTATGAGGAAGTAGAGCGGGAAACCGTAAATGAAGCCTATTTTCCGAAGTACGAGGAGGAAAACGGGAAGAAAATCAAGAGAAAGCTGGGCTTTTCTGTAGATACCCCTACGAAATGGGAAAGGGCGAAAGGGTGGAGCTTTTGCTTCAGGTGGATCATCAGCTTCGTCGTTTTACCTTTGACGATAAAAAAATCGAGTCCTTTAACTCCCATGCCCACAAGAAGATGGAGAAGTTCCTGGCCCTCTTCCAATGGGAAACCGTGGAGGCGGTGAAGGATACCCTGAAAAAGGGCGGTCTTTCCGCTCTTTGGCATAAGAGTGCGAAAGCTAAAGAGTATTGAAGAGGATTACGACTATAACGAGTGGTATAAAAAGGAAAAAAACCGGAGCGGAAGAGCTTTTCGAGACAAAGAGCGGAAGTTTGGGAGAATCCCTGCTTTTTCCATTGTGATTCCGGTGTATCGTCCCAAGGAGGCTTTTTTACGAAGACTCTTAGACAGCATTTTATCCCAGACCTACCCCCATTTTGAAATTTGCCTTGCGGATGCTTCCGAGCTTTCGAGGATTCCTTGGAAAAATGGAGAAAAAGTCCCCATTGCGGTCTTAAAGGAGTATCAGGAGAAGGACAGCAGAGTGCGTTTTACCGCCCTTCCCAAGAATCTGGGCATTTCCGGTAATACCAATGCCGCCATTGCCATGGCCAAGGGGGATTTCATCATTTTCTCCGACCATGATGACGAGCTGACGGAAGATGCCTTATATACCATTGCCAAAACCATTAAGGAGCACCCCAAGGCAGAGCTTCTCTATAGTGATGAGGATAAGATTGACTTTGCCTCCGCCTATTACTTTGAGCCCCACTTTAAGCCGGATTACAGCCCGGAGCTTCTCCGCAGTGTAAATTATTTCTGCCATCTTCTGATTGCGGAAACGTTCTTTGCTGGAGGCGGTAGCGAAAGAGGGAGAAGAGGGAGAGAAGATTTACGAGCAGAAGGAATATGACGGTGCCCAGGACTATGACCTGATTTTGCGACTTTGTGAGGAGGCGGAAAGAAGGGAAAAGGCGGCAGGCCTCAGTGAAGAGGAGAAAAAGGCACAGGAAGAGGCGCTCTTTACTTCTTCTACGATTATCCATATCAAGAAGGTGCTCTATCATTGGCGCTCTCACCAGCTTTCCACGGCCCAGAATCCGGAGGCAAAGCTCTATGCCTTTACTGCCGGAGAGCGGGCGGTTTTCGACCATGCGAAGCGTTTGGGACTTCCCATTGAAAAGGTGGAGCGAGGCATTACCTACGGCTATTATCATTGCCACTATGCCTTGGAGAAAAAGGATGGGGAGCTTCCTCTGATTTCCGTGATTATCCCCAGTAGGGATCACAGCGAGGATTTGATTTGGCGATTCGCTCCCTCTTTGCCGGAAGCTATCCCTATCTGGAAGTGATTGTGGTGGAGAACAATTCCGTAGAGGAAAAGACATTTGCCTACTATGAAAAGATTCAGGAGGAATTCCCGGCAAGATACGGAGAATTCCATACTAAGGCGGTACGGGTGGTGCGCTGGGAGAGAGAGTTCAATTACTCCGCCATCAACAACTTCGGGGTGAGTTTTTGCCCACGGAGAGTACTTGCTCTTTATGAATAATGACATTGAGTGCTTAAAGGCGGATTCTGTGGAGGAAATGCTTCAGTTTGTGCAGCAGGAGGAAGTGGGGCATCTGCGGCGCAAGACTCCTGTATCCGGATAAAATGATTCAGCACGCCGGTGTGGTGATGGGCTTTGGCGGCATTGCCGGAGCCACCTTTATCGGTACTCATGAAACGGAAAACAGCTATATGCATAGGGCGGCCTGCATTCAAAACTATACTGCTGTCACTGCCGCCGTTTTAATGACCAAGAAATCCCTCTTTGATCAGGTGGGAGGCTTCCGAGAAGAACTTGCGGTAGCTTTTAATGATGTGGATTTTTGTTTAAAGATTCGCGCCCTAGGAAAGCGGGTGGTTTATACCCTATGCCCTTTTTACCCACTATGAGTCCAAGTCCAGAGGACTGGAGGATAATCCGGAAAAAGGTAAAGCGTTTCAACGGAGAGTTGTCTGCCTCGCAAAGCATTGGCCGGAGATTTTGAGAAAGGAGATCCTACTATAACCCGGCGCTGACCCTTAGGAAGTCAAACTTTACGCTAAGAGACCTTTCCGTAGAGAAGGTGGGAGAGCCGTTTCCTTTGGAGATTTTGAAGGATATTGTGTAAGAGGATACAGCGGAAGCAGTCATTATACATTCAGAAAACAGGGATGTATGCCAATTACGATACCAAAGCACGAACCGATTAAGAAGGTATATGTAGAAATGGTGCGGCAGATTGTAGAAAGTGAGGCGAAAAATGATGAAGACGTTGAATGATTATTTGGCAATATCTTATCGTATGGAAATTGTAGAAGATAAGGATGAAGGCGGATTCGTAGTTTCCTTTCCGGATTTACCCGGTTGTATTAGCTGTGGCGAGACAGTAGAAAGTGCAGTAGCGAATGCAATGGATGCAAAAAAAGAATGGCTTGTAGCAGCATTGGAAGAAGGTGTAAAGATTCATGAGCCGGATAGTCTGGAAGACTATTCCGGACAGTTTAAATTGAGGATTCCCCGGAGCTTGCATCGATCCTTAGCGGCGCATTCGCAGAGAGAGGGAATTAGCATGAACCAGTATTGTGTATATTTGCTTTCTAAAAAATGATGTCTAGTGATATTAGATGAGTGAATAAAAGTAAGATAGTTAGATAAACCATAGATGAAAAGCTCGTTTTCTCTTACAAAGAAAATTGTCCATCCTTTCTAATAATTTTTTTAAGTCATTCTCAAGAAATTGGGAATGACTTTTATTTTTCTTAGATATAATGAGAGAAATAAATATACTCTAATGGTACAAAAAAACAACTAACAAAATGGTCTTCAATCTTTTTGAGAAAGGACGGTGTTTATGGACGAAGACAGAATTTTACACAAAAATTTGACTTTGATTTTTTTGTTATGTTCTGGCAGTTCCGGTGGCATTTTTCGTGGACTATTGCTATGCTGACGGGGAAAAAAATCTTCTTCCTCTTTTTCTTCTGGCCTTGTTTATTCCTTATCTTTTTCTACCTTCGTAGGGTACAGGGGGCTTTATATCCCAGGGAAGAACAGGAAGAAGCCGGAGGAAGAAATATTCGCAAGCAGGAAAGAGGGCTTGTATTTATTGGCTTGATTTCCCCTCTATGCTGATCGTGTTTCTAAAGCTTAATCAATATGGATTTTGCCTTTTTTTGGATTGATTTTAGTGAAAGTACTAAGCTTTATAGGGGGCGGCATCAGTCTCTATCGCTGTTCTCAACGCTATTTAGAGCGAGCTCCTATGACTAAAGCCCCTTTGGCTTTTATTCTTCTTTGTATTTCTGGCTCATAGCTGAGATATTGCTATGGATGTCCTTTAAGGCCAGTGTTCTGCTCTTAGAGTTAGGATTTTGGGATTGTCTTTTTATAAAGGTCGGTAGAAATAGTTTAACTATTTTCACCGGCCTTTTCAGTGAATGGACATTATATGGCATTAGGGGCTTGCATCTATGAGTAAAAGCACAGGTTTGAATGGAGAGAGTCTGCTTTTTCTTGACTGCTACACAGCCATTATGAAATCTTGGAAAAAGTGTCAAAAATCAGGGCAAAATAACCTTGGAAAAGTGTCGAAATTAGCTTGAAAAATACCTTGGAAAAGTGTCAAAATATAAGTCAAAACACCTTGGAAAAATGTCATTGGCCGTTTGGAGAGAAATGACTTATGGCGCTGTTATGCTGATTTTGGAGAAAAGATGCTGAAAAGAAAAAATTGAAAAAGACCTTTTGAATTGGATCGTGAGTGGAGAAAAAGCCTTACTGATTTATGGTGTTCGTCAGGCAGGAAAGACCTATATTATTCGAGCGTGCCTAGAGCAGTCAGGATGTGATTATGTTGAGTTTAACCTAATTAGACAAGCGGAAATAGTGGATATTTTGCGTGAAGCGAATAGTATTGAAGATCTTATTTTAAAGCTGTCTTTGTACAGCAGTAAGAAAGATAATTCCCGGAAAAACAATCATTTTCTTTGATGAAATTCAGCGATACAAAGAAATTGTTACTAAGATAAAGTTTCTTTGTAGAGGACAAGCGTTTTTCGCTATGTATTATCAGGATCTTTGCTTGGGAATTGAACTGAGTTAATCTAGAGTCTGCACCGGTAGGGATATTTGCAGACTTTAAAAAAATGTTTCCCTTGATTTTGAAGAGTTCCTTCAAATCTTTAATGTTGAGGAGAAAAGTATTAGAGAGGCTTCGCAGCTCCTTTTTATCCAGGACTCAGGTAGATGAAGTTCTTCATCAAAAATAATGGAGATATTTCATTTGTATCTCATTATAGGGGGATGCCTGCTGCTGTGGAGCAATATCGTAAAAACAGAAAAATATAGATAATGTTATAGAAGAACACATAGCTATTATCGAGCAATATAAGTTAGATTTTACACAATACGAGGAAGAGAATCGAAAATTATTGCTTACACAAATTTATGAGCTGATTCCCGCGGAATTAAATGAAAAATAAGCGTTTTAAGCTTGCAGATCTTAAGGCGAATCTTCGATTTGAACGAGTTTCTGATAGTTTTTACATGGCTTTGGAAGGCCGGAGTTGCGCTGGCAACTTTTAATACGACAGAACCGACAGTTCCGCTTTTACTCAACGAAAAAAAGTACTTTATTTAAATTGTTTTTTTGTCCGATGTGGGTTTGCTCACAAGTTTGTATGGAAAGTCCTGTAAATTAAAAATCGTTAGCAAAAGAAAAAGATATCAATAAGGGGCTCTGTATACGAAAAATGTGATTGCCCAGGAGCTTTGTGCACATAATTATCCCTTGTATTATTATAGCAATAAGAAAAAAGGAGAACTGGACTTTATTATTGAGCATGCAGGAGAAGTGCTTCTATTGAAGTAAAAAAAGCGGAAAGGATTATGAAAAACATTCCGCCTTGGATAACATATTGCGCGTTCCTGAATATGGCATAAAGAATGCTTATGTCTTTAGCAATGATAATGTGAAAACAAGGGGACAAGTCAGCTATTTTTCCAATCTATATGGTGATGTTTTTAGAAGAGAAATCCATTGACTTTGTGGATATATCTTTGGATAAGTATAAGCTGTAATTAGTGGATTGATTAGAAGGGAGCATAATAATCATTGACAAATCATTTAGCCAAATATAGTATAGATAAAAAGTGGGAAATCCCACATACATAGGAGGAAGATGATGGAAGCAGCAAAGGAGTATAATGTTCACCTTGATAATAAAAAGAGAGTTACTTTGCGCGGTGCTTTATACCAATATTATAACGTTAAGGAATATGAAAATGGTTGTATTATGCTAGAGCCTCGTGAATTGACGGTTCCGGATACTATTTCTGCACGTACTTTGAAAGATATGGATAAGGCTATCAGCAATTATAAACAAGGATACGTATCAGATCACTATAGATCTCTCGGATTTTGGATAGTGTGAAAATATGGGTTTTATAATACTTATGGGACTTCCGGAGATGGAAGAACTGTGGAATAAACTTCAAACTGAATATAGAGTCAGGACAATCAGTAAAAATGATGCAATTATTTTTCAAAAAGTGGGAAAAAGCTTTAAAGTTGTTATCAGAAAATCCCAGACATCCTAGTCTGAGAACGCACGATATAGAAGCATTATCGGAGCGATATGGAGAACGTGTGTGCAATCCTACCTTGAAAATAAAACCAGTGGAGCAATGAGAATGTATTGGGTATATGGCCCTGATCAAAAGTCTATAACTATTATCGGACTGGGAGCCACATCCAGAGGATAAGAAGAATGGTGCATATGAAAGAATTACTCTATCAGATCTCCCTCTCATGAAAAAAAGATGAATCATAAAACAAGCAAACAAAAAGTGTGAATTTTTCTTTGGCCTTATAGTGTCCGAACTTAATAGATGGGGATGTAAAAATCATTTTGATTTTACATCCCTATTCTGTGCAAAAGGCTAGAGGAAAAACACAAAACTTATGGAATATTCCCATAGAAATGTTATGCTTATACCGATTGTTTAGAGTGTAATATATGAATTGGAGGAAAATATGAAATTTACCGAATTTCCCTATGAGAGAATTGATTTTTGATAAACTGAAGCTGATTTTTTTGGAGCTTTGCGAGGGGGTAGATAAAGGCTCAGTCCGGGGAGGAGCTTTTGCCCTTCATCAAAAATACTATAAGCTGGTGGATGATGTGATGACGGAAAGTGTGATTGCCAGCATTCGAAACGACATTGACATGACGGATCCCTTCTACGAGAAGGAGAGAGCCTTTTACGATGCCAATATGCCCATTTTCCGGAATCTCTTAGTGGACTACCAAATGCGGGTTTACCATTCTCCCCACCGTGCCTATATGGAAGAAAAGCTTGGGCATGTAGCCTTTAAAAACATGGAGCTGGCACAGAAGGCGGTGGACATTTCCCTGATTCCTCTGATGCAAAAGGAAAATGAATTGACCACGGAATACAGTAAGCTATTAGCTTCTGCAAAAGATTCCCTGGGAGGGAGAGAATCTGAATCTGTCTCTTATGACACCCTACCTTACTGCAGAAGACAGAGAGGTGCGTAAGAAGGCATGGAAGGCGTATACCAAGTTCTTTGAGGACAATGGGGAGAAGCTGGATTCTATCTATGATGCATTGGTGAAGAATCGTACCGAGCAGGGGCAGATGATGGGCTATCCGGATTTCACGGAAATCGGCTATGCCAGAATGAATCGAAACTGCTATGGGGAGAGGGAGATTGCCTCTTCCGCCAGCAGGTAAAACGGGATTTGGTGCCATTTGTTCAGAAGCTCCATGAGAGAAGAAGACAGCGCCTTGGGCTGGACAAGCTTTTATTACTATGATGAAGGGTATTTTTCAAGGAGGGAAATCCTGCCCCCATCGGAACACCGGAGGAAATCCTGGCAGCAGGGCAGAAGATGTACGATGCTCTTTCTCCGGAAACCTCCAAGTTTATGCAGGATATGATGAAAATGGAGCTTTTCGATGTGCTGGGCAGAAAGAACAAGAGAACCGGCGGCTATATGGAACATGCTTCCCAACTACCACATGCCCTTTATCTTTGCCAACTTCAACGGAACAGCCGGAGACTCGTGATGTGATTACTCACGAGTGCGAGGCACGCCTTCCAGGGCTATATTACAGCGGACCTGCCCATTCATGAGCACAATGAATTGACCATGGAAACGGCGAAACCCACTCCATGTCCATGGAATTTTTACCGAGCCTTGGATGGATTTATTTTTTCGTGGGATCGGGACAAGGACTACCTTTCCATGCATTTTTGAAGAGTTCCTGATGTTTATTCCCTACGGCACCATGGTGGATGAATTCCAAAAACATTGTCTATAAGAATCCGAAAATGACTCGAAGGAGAGAAAACTGCTTTGGAGAACCCTGGAACAGGAATATAAGCCCCATTTGGATTATGCGGACAATGCCTTTATGGAAGAGGGCGGTTTCTGGCAGAAACAGCACCATATCTATGACCTGCCTTACTACTACATTGATTACTGTATTGCCGGCATCAATGCCTTACAGTACAAGGCTTGGATGGACAAGGATTTCCAAGGGGCATGGAAGAGCTATATGGAGTTCTCCAAGTACTCCGCATCCCTGTTCTTTACGGAACTGGAGGAAAAGGTTGGCCTGATGAATCCCTTTTAAAGAGGGAACCATTAAGAAGATCGTAGAGGATTTGGAGAAGAATCTGTAAAGGAAGGAAAATGAAGGACATATCGAAAGAGAGGCGGAATCTTTCCCTTCTCCTTTAGAAAAATATTTTCAGCACTACAATGAAAAAATCTCCTGCCCTTTCATATGCCGGGGCACCAAAGAAAGACGGAAATGGGTATAGCCCTTCCCTATGCTTATGATTACACAGAGGTAGAAGAGCTGGACAATCTTCACGCTCCGGAAGGAGTTTTGCGGGAAGCCATGAATCGCACCTGCCACCTACTATGGCTGTTCGGATTGCTTTATCTTGTAAATGGTAGTTCCTCCGGTTTGCAGGCGGGTATTTTCACTCTGCTGGAAGAGGAGATGAGGTAGTGGTGGCAGAAATTGCCACCGCTCTGTTTTTATGCCCCTATCTCCGAAAGGCAAAGATTCATTTTCTTCTGCCGGAGTTTTTGGGAGGATTTTTCCTGCTTCGGCTCGGTTTCTCCGAAGGAAGTGGAAAGACTGCTTCAGGGAGTTTCAAAGAGCAAGGCTTTGATTTTTACCAGCCCAAGCTAGTGAGGGTGGTCTCAGATGTGGAAGGGATTGCAAGGCTCTGTCATGAAAATGGCCTTTCCCTCTTGGTGGACGAAGCTCATGGAGCCCATTTTCTCCGAAAAAGGAGCGTCCTTTCCGGAGTCGGCCATTGCCCTAGGGGCGGACTTGGTGGTGCAAAGCCCTCACAAAAACCCTTTGCTCTCTAACCCAGAGTGCCTGGATATTGGGAAATGGAGAAAAATACAGCAGGAAAAAGCTGTCTTTCTACCTTTCCGTATTTCAAACCACCTCTCCCTCCTATCCTCTGATGCTTTCTTTGGAAAAGGCTACAACACTTTTTGGAAAGAGAGGGAGAAGCACTATTTTCTCATTGGAAGGAAGTGATGAAGGGCTTTCGGGAGCAGGCAAGGAAACTTTCTTATTTTTCCTTTCTTTGGGAGAAGGAAGAAGCTTGCTTCTTATGGATTTTTCTAAGATTTTCCTACGAGCCCTAGGAATCTGAGCTTAGACTGGGAAGGGACTTGGCTAAAGCTTCTTCGGGAAGATTACGGTATTGAATCGGAAATGCATAGCGGAGAAAAATCTGCTTTTGATGACAGGCCCCTTTATTTCAGAAGAGGAACTGGATAGGTTGTTTTTGCCTTAAAGGATATAGAAAGAAGATTTGGGGAGGATAGGGGAGAAACAGTCAGGAGAGGGAAGACCTGAGACATTAGAACAGTCACTACAGTCAAAACTCCTATCCTCTGCCCTTTATCAAATTTCTGTAGCGGATAACACTTTGCAAATTTCAGAGGGCCTAAAAGAGGGGAGGAGCTTAGTCTTCGTGACGGAGAAGGGCGCATTTGCCTGAATATCTTAGCCTTTTATCCTCCCGGAATCTCTGTTATTCCCTCGGGAAAAAGCTTACAGCGGAAAAGATTCAAGGGATAGAAGCTTTGGAAAAGGAAGGCATAGAACTTCAGTATTCCAGACACCGACAGGGGGAGAGCGGGAAGCTTATTTTCCAAAAGGACAAGGGAAATGTGTAAAGGAAAAGTATAGAGAAAAAGTATAATGGAAGAACTTTGAAAGATTAGTGTGAGGTTTTTTAAAGAAGAATAGAAGAGTTATAGAAGCGTGACAAGAGAGTACGTAAGGGTATAAAAATAGGACAATAGACTATGACAGCAGGAAGGAAAAGTTATGAAACAGCGTAATCCCTTAAGTCAAAGCTTTTTTCAAGGCAATCGGAAAAATCTATTTATGGCGGTTTTGGGCACCACGGTTTTGTCCGTGGGTATTCTTTCTGTACCTCAGCTGATGCAGATTTTGATTGATTTCCTATCCGGAAATCGCCGTTACAGTATGCATCAAATTGTTTTGATGGCCATAGCGGTTTTATTGATGGTGAGTTTTTCCGGCCTTTGTACCTACTATTTTCGAACGAAGTTCAGCACCAAGGGACAGTTTTTGCAGTACCGAAAAACGAGCTTATCATTATCTGTCTAAAAAGAAGGTGACAGAGTTTTACGGACAGAATACGGCGGTGTATCTTTTCCGCCCTAAATACGGATTTACAGAAAATCAAAGAGGATTTTTAGACCAGATTCCCATACTCGCAAATCGTCATTTTGCGGAATCGGGAGCTGTTTTTGGTGATGATTCGCTACAATTTCTTTTAGCCATGATGGCCTGTCTCATTTCCCTGATTCCCTTTTTGCCGCCCTCTTTTCCGGAAGAAATATGAGAAGATTGAGGAGAACTTATCCAAGGAAAAATGCGGAATATCTGGCTTTTTGAAGGATTTCTGCCGTTGGCTTTACCATCATTAAGTCCTATAAGGTGGAAGGAATCTTTTCTGCCCTTCACGATAAAAATCTGCCAAAAGGTGGAGCGCCGCATGGAAGAGCGGGAAAAATGCGTGAGAAAAATCAATTACTTTGCCGCCATTTCCGGCTACATTACTCAATTCGCCATTTTGCTCTTATGCGCTGTTGTGGCCTATAGAAGCAAAAAGCATTTCCGTGGGGAACCGTACTGGCATTTTCCCGACTGATTAACTATATCATTGACCCGGTGACAGAGCTTCCGGGAATGCTCAGTAAGGCAAGAACCGCCTACGCCCTTTCCGAACAATTTTGGGAGAAGATAGGAGAAGGGGAGCAGGAGCAGAAAGAGAGGCAGGAGCAGGAGAAGAGCGGTGAAATCGTTAGGACGATTATCACAAACATATCGATACAGACTCCCATAAGAAAGCTCTTCCTATTCCATCTTACAGGGAGATATTTGCTTCTCTCATCTTCCTTTTTCCTATACTCCGGAAAAGCAGGTTTTGAAGGACTTTACGCTGCGGGTAAAGGGAGGGGAAAAAACTGATTCTTCTGGGAGCCTCGGGTTCAGGAAAGTCCTCTATTCTAAAGCTTCTTATGGGAATCGAGCGAAGCCAGGGGGGAGAGATTTCCATTGGCAACAGGGCTCTTCTACTCCTTCCCGAGGAAAGCCTCTTTCGTTCGATTTCCTATATTCAACAGGGAAGTCTTTATTTTTGACGGCAGTATCTATGAGAACATTACGCTCTTTCAAAAATACAGTGAAGAAGAGCTTAATCAGGCCATTGAAAAGGCCGGTTTAAAAATCTGATTTCGGAGAAAAGGCTTGGACTATCCCTGCGGGGAAAATGGAGCGGCTCTTTTCCGGTGGAGAACGGCAAAGAATCAATATTGCCAGAAGTCTTCTTCGAAAAACCCTATTCTTCTTGCAGATGAGATTACTGCAGCTTTGGATAAGGAAAATAGCTATCTGGTATTGGATTCCCTCTTATCCTTGGAGAATATCACGGAGATTTTTGGTACTCCATGATTTGGATGCCAGAATTTTTAAGTCGTGTAGATCGGATATGCGTGTTAAAAGAAGGAGAGATTTTTGGAGGAAGGAGTATTCTCTGAGCTTATGGAAAAGAAGGGATACTTTACTCGCTCTTTACGATGGAGCAGTAAAATGACTCTCATGTAAAATACAGTACATTCTTAGAGGTAGAGAAAACAATGAATAAGGATAAGATGATAATACAGAATGCAGGCAGTGGGAAAGAATATCATCAGTTTGATGATATTGTTAATATTGTCGAAAGTGCAAAAGGATCGTGCTTATAAAAAAAGTTAATGAAGAACTGATTTTTGATGTATCAAGAAGTTGGAAAATACATTAGTGAAAAACTGAGGAGGCATCTTATGGTTCCGGTTTCGTTGATAATGTAGCTGAATTTTCTCAACCAACTATCCTGAATTAAAAGGTTTTAACCGCAGAGGTTTATATAGAATGAAGCAATTCTATGAGCTATATAAGGACGATGAAAAAGTGTCAACACTGTTGACACAATTGAGCTGGTCTAATCATTTGAAGATAATGTCCGGAGCAAAAAATAAAGAGGAAAGAGAATTTTATATTAACTTGGCAATTAAGGAGAATCTGACTCACCGGGAGTTGGTAAGACAGATGGATAGCGGATACTATGAACGCTATGCGCTTTCAAAGAGCAATACTTTGCCTGCTATACAAAGGGCAAAACAGGAAACACATAATTTATTTATGGATAGTTATGTATTGGAATTTCTTGATGCTCCCAAGATTGGAAATAGAAAGAGAATTTCAGAAATCAATTCTTGACAATTTGAAGAACTTTATCTTAGAAATTGGAAAAGATTTTTCCTTTATAAGTAATGAGTATAGAGTCAGGTTGGAAACCATGATTACTATATTGATTTGTTATTTTATCATAGAGGTCTGTCCTGCTTAGTGGCTTTTGAACTTAAGATTGGAGAATTCAAGCCGGAATATATTGGGAAAATGAATCTATATTTGGAAGCATTGGATAGAGAAGTGAAGAAACAAAGCGAAAATCCAAGTGTTGGAGTCATACTTTGTGCATCAAAAGATGATGAGGTGGTAGAGTTTGCATTAAGCAGAAGTCTTTCACCAACAATGGTATCAGAGTATACATTGAAACTTATTGATAGGGGGTTGTTGCAAAGAAAGCTTAGAGAGTATACAGAAATTGCTGAAGAAGCAAATGAATAAAATCATATTATGGTTATGATAAGCTACAGATTTTTTTCATGAAATGTGAGAAAAAAGGCAAAAAGTGGCTCATGAAATGTGAGAAAAAAGCGAAAAAGTGGCTCATGAAATGTGATGAAAGACATTGAAGTGGCTATTTTTGTGATACCATCCCTCTATGGAGGGGTGAAAAAATGTATTTTAAAAAGAAAGATAGATGATTTTTGCAGGAATGGAAGGCTGATTCCAAGCATAAGCCTTTTAATTATTAAAGGCGCCAGACAAAATAGGAAAGACGGAATCCATTTTACATTTTTGCAAAAACAGAACTATAAAAAATATCATTTATATCAATTTTGCTTTGGAAAAAGTTCATGCAGATTTTAGCAGATGGGTACGATGTGGAAAGCGTGACCAGAAATATCACATTGGCAGACCCGTCTATTCAGTTTATTCCAAAGGAAAGCATTATTCTTTTGATGAAATACAAGAGAATCCTGATGTGGCTACTACCTTGAAATCCTTCCATAGAGATGGAAATTATGATGTGATTTGTAGCGGATCCATGCTGGGGATAAATTATAAAAGAATTCACAGTAATAGCGTGGGCTCTAAAATAGACTATGAAATGTTTTCTATGGATTTTGAAGAATTCCTTTGGGCAAAGGGCTATAGGGAGGAGCAGATTGCCAGTATCCTTAGCCACATGCTGGAGAACAAACCATTTAACGAGAATGAGCTCTCCATTTTCAAAGAACTTTTTCTCAGCTATTCAGTCCTTGGGGGAATGCCGGATGTGGTAAAGCAGTATTTGGAGACGGGAACATTTTCCGGCACTCTGGATTTACAGAATCAGATTCGATTGGACTATGAAGAGGACGTCAGAAAGTATGCAGAGGGCTTTGGATCGGGACAAAGATTATCAGCGTCTATCGCAGTATTCCTGCTCAGCTGGCTAAGGAAAATAAGAAATTTCAGTTTAATAAAGTGGCGAAGAATGCCAGATCCCGGGAATATAGCGGTTGCATCGATTGGCTAAAGGATGCAGGCATTATCATGGAATGTAACTGCCTCCAATTCCCCGAGCTTCCTTTGAAGGGAAATATCGAAGAAAGTAAATACAAACTATATTATATGGATACCGGTCTGCTGATTTCTTCCTTGGATGAGGAGGCGCAGGAGGATCTTAGAGTCAATAAGAACCTGGGGGTGTATAAGGGGCGTTATATGAAAAACTTTGTTGCAGAGGCTTTTTGTGAAGCAAGGCTTTGGACTCTATTACTATAAGAAGGAAAATGCCAGTCTGAGGAAGATTTTTGTGCGTACCCAAAAATACTTTTGGTTCCGGTAGAGGTGAAGGCTAATAGCAATCAATCAAAGGCACTTTCCGCCTTGATTAGCAATAAGAGATACCAGGATATTTCCTTTGGGATAAAACTTGGAGATGTGAATGTGGGATATGCTAATCAGATTTATACCTTCCCTTATTTTTGTGCATTTAAATTGAAGGAGTATTTGAAGGAAAAAGAGGTGTTTTTAAGCTCATGACAATGTTAAAATGAAAAATTAGTTATTTGTTTGAGCGAGGTTCTTTGGACTTTTAAGTATATAAAAGGATTTAAATAGGAAATTCAATACATGATTATGCCTTAATATAATCACTTTTATAATTCGAATTTATCTTGGTAATTTAAATTTGATAAAAGCTAAATACATCAAAAATTTTTCTTTCGCTAGGGAAAATTAGTTGAGAGACCATCTATGATGACAGCTGTCAGCATAAATCATTAGATTTTTGGCTAGTTCAATAGTTCATAGTAAAACAGGAGGTCTTGATATGTACGACGAAATTAAAATCTTTGAAGGGAACCGATTCGCTCAAGTTGGGATGAGGAAAAAGGAAGAGTGGTATTTTTCAATTATTGATATTTTAGGATTCTTACCGAAAGTGACAATCCAAGAAAAATATTGGAGCGTGTTTAAAAGTAAGACTGAAAAAAAGAGCAGAATGAACTGGCTACAATTTGTAGCCAGTTGAAAAATGAAAAGCCTCAGACGGAAAAATGAGGCAAACGGATGTAGCCAATATGCAGGGGATTTTCGCATTATTCAATCCGTACCATCTCCCAAAGGCAGAACCCTTTAAGATGTGGTTGTCAGAAGTTGGAAAAGAAAGAATAGATGAGATTATTGATCCGGAGTTAACGATAGATAGAGCTTTGGAGACTTATGCGCAGAAGGGATATTCCAGAGAATGGATTAATCAGAGATTACAAAGCTATTCAAGTAAGAAAAGAACTGACTGATGCTTGGCAAGACCATGGAGTAGAAGAGGGCAAAGAATATGCCATACTGACTAATGAAATATCTAAGGCTTGGAGTGGGATGACAACAAGAGAGTACAAAGACTTCAAAGGATTGAAGAAGCAAAATCTTAGGGATAATATGAGTAGTACCGAGTTAATATTAAATATGCTTGCAGAAGCGGCTACAAAGGATATTACTAATGCGACAAATCCCTATGGATTAGAAGAGAATAGGCAAGCGGCAAAAGACGGTAGTAAGATTGCCGGAAATGCGAGAAAAGAAATTGAGGAGCATACCGGAAAAGCAGTCATCACCTCTCAAAATGCAATTGATTTTGGAAAGTTGATTAATGATGTAACGAAAGATCTGCCTGAAAACAGGATAGATAGGAGTAAAAAGAAATGATTAATATTAGAAAATTGGAAAGTGAATTATGGGAGTCGGCAGATTTGCTTCGCTCAGGTTCACCGTTAACGTCAAATCAATATTGTATGCCTGTTCTTGGTCTGATTTTTTTACGCTATGCCTATAGCAGATTCAAAGCTGGTTGAAGCAGAGATTTTAAAAGATAGACCATCCCTGTGGTGGAAGAGTCATGCCTGTGGGAAGCCAGTGATTATACAGCTAAGAGTGCTCTTTTTCTGCCCAAAGAAGCCCAATATGATTATCTGCTTAATCTTCCGGATGACATTTCTTCTGCCGAGCTTAAAAATAAAGATGGTCATACTATGAGGAGTCTTGGTGAAGTAGTAAATAATGCCATGTCTTTAATAGAAGAACAGAGTGAGCAGCTTGTAGGTATTCTTCCGAAAAGTTATACAGATTTTGCCGATGGAATATTGTCAGAACTCCTTCGTATTTTTAACAATTCTGCATTGGATGAAGTAGGAGGAGATGTTATCGGAAGAATTTATGAATATTTTCTCAATAAGTTTGCAAAGAGCATCGCTTCAGATGATGGTATGTTTTTACACCGAAATCTCTTGTGAAGATGATTGTCAATATACTTGAACCCAAGAGTGGAATTCTGCTTGATCCCTGCTTGCGGATCAGGGGGATGTTTATTCAGTCCGGGGACTTTGTTAATGAAGCGGGGATGAATGCTAATAGCACAATGACCTTTTATGGACAGGAGAAAACACCCTATAACGCACAGCTCTGCCTTATGAATATGGCAGTACATGGGCTTACCGGCGTTATTAAAGCAGGGGAGAGTGCAAATACTTTTTATCATGATGCTCATAATCTGATGGGCGTTGTGATTATGTTATGGCAAAATCCTCCATTCAATGTAGACAAAGTAAAAGCGAGTCCTGCGAAAGTGCAAAAGAGGCTTCCCTTTGGTATGCCGGGGAATCAATAAAGATAAGGAAGTCGAAAATGCAAATTATCTTTGGATTTCCTATTTTTACAGCTATTTAAAGGAAGGTGGGCGTGCAGGTTTTGTTATGGCTTCTTCTGCTACAGACAGTCAGGGAAAAGGATAAGGATATTCGAGAGAAGCTGATAAGAACCGGTCATGTAGACGTTATGGTTAGTGTGGGGAAATAACTTTTTCTATACGAAAATCGCTTCCCTGCTCTCTTTGGTTCTTTGATAAGGGAAGAATGAAAAACAAAAGACAAGCTCCTTTTTATAGATGCCAGAAATTATTATACTCGTGGTGGACCGTACCCTGAATGAGTGGTCCGAGTGGCAGTTAAAAAAATCTAAATGCTATTGTATGGCTTTTTATCGTGGAGAGAAAGAGAAATATATAGCTCTTTTAAATGAATATTATACAGTACTTGGTTATGAGAAATCTTTTGCAGAGCAAATAGATGAATTAACAGAGAAGATAAAACAATGCAAAGAGGAAGCAAAAAAAGCAATAGAGAATGCCGGAAGAAATGAAAAGAAAAAGAAGCAGGAAGAATATGTTGACAAACTTTCTGCTCTTTCAGATATATTAAACGTTGCTAAAGAAGCCCAATGGCTGTACGAGAAATTCGGAGAAGGGGAGTATCAAGATATCCCGGGGCTTTGCAAGGTGGCATACACCACTGAAGAAGCGAAGATAGACAGTCAAGGTAGTATCAGTGTAGAAGAGAAAGCGTGGTCCCTTACTCCGGGGGCTTATGTTGGCGTAGCTCCCATAGAAGATGATGGAGTTAACTTTGAAGAACGTATATGGCGGAAATTCACAGAGAACTTCTATCCTTACAGGCAGAATCTAATTACTTGATGGAGGCTATCTCTAAAAATATGAAGGAAATGGGGATATGAAATATTCTACAAAGAGAATTGAAGATGTATGTATAAAAGTGCTTTCTGGAGGAACACCAAAAATCAACTAATATAGAATTTTATAATCCCAAAGAAGTTCCATGGCTTAAAAACAGCAGAGGTGAATTATTGTAGGATTTATGATACTGAAACATATATATCTAAAGAGGGTCTTGCTCGTTCAAGTGCTAAAGCTTATTCCCAGCGATTCTGTTATAATAGCGATGTATGGTCAGGGAGATACTGCTGGAAGAGTAGCTATTAACAAGATTCCATTATGTACGAATCAGGCATGTTGCAATTTTGATAATCAATCATGAGAGTGCAGACTATGAATATGTATATTATGCTTTATCTAGCCTTTATAGCAAAAATTGTATCTTTAAAAAATGGTGGAGCTCAACCCAATTTAAATGCCAGTATAATAAAGGCTTTTAGAAATTCCATTTCCTGAGTTAGATATTCAAAAATTGCATCATTACTTTCTCATTATGATTATCTTATTGAAAATAACAAGCGACAAGTAAAACTTCTTGAAGAGGCTGCTCAACGGCTGTATAAAGAGTGGTTTGTAGATTTACGCTTTCCGGGATATGAGAAGGTAAAGATTATTGACGGGGTGCCGGAAGGGTGGAAAAATACCATTATCAAATATTGCTCCAATACTTACGGGGAAGAAAGATGCTAATTATGGACAGGATAATGGAAAATATTTATTTTTTTACTTGTGCCCAAGAACCAATTAGATCACATGCATATTCTTTTGATTGTGCTAGCAGTTATTTTAGGGAAATGGTGATTTTAATGTTAAGTTGTATAGAGGAAAGTTTGAAGCTTTATCAAAGAACTTATGTTTTTTTCACCGTATAATATTCAAAATTTGTATTTATTATATTACGCAATTAGAGAAAAACATGCATCAACTGATTTTTGGGAGCGAGTGGTTCTACGATTAAATTTTTAACGAAGCAGATGCTTGAAGGTATAAAAGTAAGCATACCTAACCAAGAAATTATGGGTAGATTTTTGATTATAGTGAAGGATATCAAAGGAAAATAGAAAATTTAAAACAGCAAATTTGATTGTGCAAGAAGCTCGTGACCGCTTGCTTCCAAAAACTTATGAGTGGAGAGATTACGATATAAAGGAGAGAACTATGAGTTCAGACTATGATGGCGTAAAATTCTATAGTAGTCATGATCTGAGTATTGGATGGAATTTAGAAAAAGCTGAGCCTATTTTACATGCATTCTTTCCTGATAAGATGTTTGATTCAATGAATGAAATCATTGAGCTATATAATATTAAAGAGCTTATCGATTTAGATAGACCCTTAAGAAGATGGTCTACAGAAACATATAAAGAATACAAAACAAAGGTTAAGTTATTTACAGCGATTATTGCAAAATACTTCTCCCGGATTAACAATGAGAATTTTATCGAAATTGTTCACAATGTGGATATCCATTATTTAAAGGACTTTTTGGACATTGTTTGAGAACTATAAGGCCTATGAGCATGTTGAGGATGAGATATTTAAAGAATATCTTCTTTTTGTCGAAAAATCAGTTTGCTCGAAATCTTAAAACATGAGAAATTAGTGAAGGCTTATAATGGGCAATTAGCAGAATTACTACGTACATCAGATCAAACTTGTGAAATACTGGTTGCCTGCTATTTAGCTGAGCAGGAGAATACTAGATACTATATACCGTCCTTATTAAAAACCTGAAGAATTTGAACTGATATTTCAAAAATTCATCGATTCCGTGGATCCGAGTCCTAATACCCTTAGATTAATCATTCATTCACAAAGTAGTAGAGAATGTCCAATAAGTGATAGGATAAAACTAAAATGCAAAAAGAAATATGAGGAATTTTGGTCCGGTCGAGATAGTAAAAGTTAGTCATGTTAGTTATAAATATAGTATTAGTTTAATTGAGCAGGAAGAATACCAAAAGTGTATAAATGATGAGCATGGAATATATATTTCTTATGATAGAAATGGTTGGAAGAAAATTTAGATTATCCAACAATATTGAATAATTTTTTTCTATGTTTTTGAGATGTTTGATAGATGTTGGAGAAGTACGCTTCCATCATTAAAAGTGAAAATTGATGTTTTAGAAAGCATAACTGCCAATAATGGGAAAAACGCTTATCCAAGAGGAAGTTGGTATCTATCTAGGAATATTATAGCATCTCTCCAGATGGGCATGTATAAAGCACTTTTTAGAAGAGCATAGGATAAACCTTGAAGATGTTTTTTTGTGGTTTTTTTTACAGAATATTTACAGAATGAATTCAATACGCATGGATTTTTCATGCAGTCTTCCAACTCTTCCAATTATGCAGAAAAAGTGTCGTACTCTAGTTTCAGAAATGGATGGGATTTTAAAAACAATTTCGAATGTTTGTACAAGATGGTGTTGTGGATAGAGAACTTTATGAAATGTCGTCAGCGCCACTATCTTTTGAAAGTATACCAAGCCTTATTGGAGAAAAAATATGCCTATGCCTGTACAGAAGATATCCAACAAGAAATGAATACCCTATTCTCGTCTCAATTAATATATGTAGAAAAAGCTTGAATCAAAAATACTCATCACTATTTGAAGTTCTTACGAATGAAAAAGTGTCAGTAGAAGATTTTGCACCATTTCAAGAACCTGTCTTAAAGTGGTTAATAGATAGAGGAACAATCTTACTTAATCATGAGTGGGACTATATCTTATGATGAGAGAGAGCCTTTTTATTGAGAGAATTATATGAGCATGAAGTTATATGTATTCATTATTTGAGTACAACACGCTCTGCTTTGAAAGAAATGATAAAATGCAGGAGATATTAGGGATAGAAAGTACACTCTTTTCGGTACCGGAGAAGAATTACTTAAACTTTATGCTCAATAGGTCGCAGTATAGTGACGGACTTGATATACGTAATAAGTATGCTCATAGCACATATACAATAAATAAAGATGTGCAACAGATGGATTATATAGAGTTATTAAAGATAATGGTTCTTATCGTGACTAAAATCAACGAGGAATTTTGTTTAAGAGAAGATAGGTTAAAGGAGGAATCCTATGGGCTATGATTATTCTGAAAATTTACTAGTACAAGAAAGCGCCGGAAATCTCCTCCGTGACGAGCTGGGCTGGGACGTTCAATTCGCGTTTGAAGCGGAAAAATTAGGAAAAGATGGTAGCTTCGGAAGAGAAAGCTATAAGGAAATCCTTTTGACTCGTTATTTTGAAGAGGCGATTAGGAAGTTTAATCCGTGGATACAGGATGCTCAAATTGTTCAAGCGAGGGATGCTTTAGAACAGAGATTATCCACCTCATCTTTACTACAGATCAATGAAGAAAAATACTTTCTACTTCGGGATGGAATTCCAGTTACAATAAAAAAACCAAATGGACAGACAGAAATAAAGAAGGCTACGATTATTGATTTTCAAAATCCGGAAAATAATTATTTTCTAGCAATCAAAGAATTGAAGATATATGGTGAACTTTATCGTAGAAGAACGGATATTGTCGGGTTTGTAAATGGAATTCCACTTCTCTTTGTGGAGCTTAAAAAGAGCACGGTCGATGTCCAAAAATGCTTATGAGGATAATTACACTGATTATCAGGATACTATTCCCCATCTTTTCTACTACAATGCTTTTTGATACTTTCCAATGGCTTGGAAGCGAGGGTGGGAACTCTTGGCAGTAAGTTTGAGTTTTTCCATGAATGGAAGCGCCTTACGGAAGAAGATGAAGGAAGCGTAGCTTTAGAAACAATGCTTCGTGGAATCTGTAAAAAGAGAATTTTTTGGACTTATTTGAAAACTTTTATCTTATATGATCATTCTGATGGGAATACAGCTAAGATTCTGGCTCGAAATCACCAATACTTAGGGCGTAAATGAAGCTATGAAAAGCTTATGCTTCGAGGAAGATAAATGACGGAAAAACTTGGTGTTTTTGGCATACATAGGGTCAGGAAAAAGTTATTCTATGCCTTCTTTGCGAAAAGTGCGAAGAAAAATGGAAGGAACACCTACTTTTGTGATTCTACAGATCGTGACGAATTGAATACGCAGATTAGCGACACTTTTGAAAAATTGCGGACTATTAGGGAAAAAGATATTAAGGCATCAAAGTTTATTGCTTCCAGCGGAGAAGATCTCATACAAAAGTTGAAAGGCAATCCAAGCTTTATTTTTCACTTTGATTCAGAAATTCAACCAATCGAATGTAGAACCGATTTATCCGGATCGTGATTTAATTATCATGTCTGATGAAGCCCACCGTAGTCAGTATGGTATATTTGCAGATAACATGATGAAGCTTATTACCGACAGCTGCACGCATAGGGCTTTTACAGGGACGCCGCTCTTATCCAGCGACAATATTACAGCGAGAACCTTTGGAGGCTATGTTTTCAGTTTATGATTTTAAGCGTGCTGTAGAGGATGGAGCAACAGTGCCACTGTATTATGAGAATCGTGGGAGAAAATTCGATCTTCATAATCCGGAAATTACTAATCAAATCTTAGAGGCCATAGAGAATGCAGATATAGATGTGATCAGCAGGATAAGTTAGAGATGGAGTTTGCTAAAGAAATACATTTGCTTACTGCCGAGCCTAGACTACGTTCGATAGCCCGTGATTTTGTGCATCACTACTCCGACCTATGGACTAGTGGGAAAGCGATGTTTGTTTGTCTTAATAAAGTGACTTGTGTTCGGATGTACAATTATGTGCAGGAATACTGGAAAAAAGAAATTGAAAGCATAAAATCTTCCCTAAGCTTAGCTACTCAGCAGGAAAGGAAGGAACTGGAACGAAAACTAAAGTGGATGCAAGAAACAGAAATGGCTGTTGTCATTAGTCAGGAACAAAATGAAATTCAAACTTTTAAGAAGTGGGGCTTAGATATAAAGTTTCATAGAGAAAAATGGAGAAGCGAGAGCTGGATAAGGAATTTAAAGACTCAAAAATCTTCTCTCCGGGTTGTGTTTGTTTGTGCAATGTGGCTTACAGGTTTTGATGTCAAAAGTTTATCCTGTCTTTATTTGGATAAGCCATTAAAGGCTCATACCTTGATGCAAACGATTGCAAGGGCGAATCGTGTCAGTGCAGGGAAGAGCAATGGACTGATTATTGATTACATAGGTATTGTGAAAGCCCTAAGAAAAGCGTTAGCAGATTATACAGCTAATGTTGGTGGCATCGGTGGATTGGATCCTACTGTAGACAAGGAGCAATTGATACATCGTATTTTGGAAACGATTGGTAAAGCAGAACTGTTTTTGTCCGGAAAAGGAATAAATTTAACAGAGCTTATTCATGCAATAGATTTTGAAAAGCTATACTATTTGCAAAAAGGCAGCTAATGCTGTATGTGATTCACTTGAGGATAAGAAAACATTTACAACTTACGCATCAGAACTGAATCGCTTGGTGAGATATGCAGATAGGGAGGATTTATACGGTCATACTCGTAAACAATTTGAAGCAATTTCTGCCATTTATGGAGAATTACAGAAAAAACGGAAGCTATATCAACACCGTAGATTTGATGATTCAGATTCATAACATTATCAATGAACACATTGAAGTTGAGGAATTATCAGGGGTTGTTTGTGATGCCTATCGCAGGTTTGATATCAGTGCAATAAATTTTGATTTACTCAGAAAAGAATTTGCTAGAGCACAGACTAAGAATCTTGTGATGAAGGATTTAGAAGAACTCATACAACAGCGTCTTGATGGATTGCTGTTTACGAATCCTAATAGAGTTAATTATTATGAACGATACCAGCAGATTATCAAAGACTATAACGCAGAACAGGATAGAGCCAATATTGAAAAACTTTTATGGATTTAATGGACTTGGCTGAGCAAATGACAAAAGAAGAACAGCGTTATGCTAGAGAGGACTTTGATAATGACGAGGAGCTTTCCCTTTATGATATGCTTTTCCGAGATAATCTGACCAAAGCTGAAATTCAGAAACTAAAAGAAGTGGCTTCTGGTTCTTCTTCAAAAAATTAAGGCTAAAATTGCAGAACTTGACCATTGGACAGACAAACAGGAAACGAAGGCTGAGGTCGATAACTTAATAAGAGATACGTTATGGGAAAAAATTACCAGAGTGCTACGATGAGCTTAGCATCTCCGGGTATCGTCAAAAGATTTACTGAGTATTTTTATACAAGGTATAAAAATATTGCATAAAGCATTCCCCATGCTTCCCCTCCACCTGTTGACAAGTTCTTACTCTCCAATAAAATTAATTTTACGAATAAATTAAGACTTGCGAAGACGGACTAGAAAGAAAAAGGGGATGCTAGGAGCAAGATTCCCCAAGATTTCAGGAGGAAGACCATGGGGCTTTTTGCAGAATTTCTCGAAACCCAGAGGATTTTTGGGAGAGTCATTAGCCTATTAATGAATTATGGAGAGCATGCTGGGGGCACTGGGGTATGTCTTTTTGTGGAACTGCCGATTCAGGCGGATATTTTGGATTTGGGCTGCGGGGAGGCGGCAATCTGGAACGGTGGTTGAGCGTTATCCGGATGCCCATGTCAGCGGTATTGATCATTCCCCGGTATCTGTTTCATTGCGGAAGGCTGGAATGAAAGAGGCGATTTCTCAGGATCGATGCGAGGTGATTTTAAGTGGAGTGAATAAGCTTCCCTTTCGGAATGAGAGCTTCGATGCCATTTCCAGCTTTGAAAGCATTTACTTTTTGAAAAATATGGATAAAAGCCCTTGGCGGAGGCGTATCGAGTTTTAAAACCGGGAGGAGTACTTCTTCTGGCGATTACGCATGATAAGGAAAGTAAGTGTTGTTCCACGACTAAGAAAATTCATGGCGCAAGACTTTTGATGATGAAGTGGAATTGAAGGCTTTATCTGGAAAATGCCGGTTTTCTGAAGTTTCGTTATATTCGAGCCAAGAAAAGCCATGGCGTATTGCTCTTTGCCGAAAGGGAATACCGGTGGAGTTATAATTTTGAGAACGGGATTTGTAATCCGTTATACTTCTAAAAATACCTGAGGGGAAACGCTTCCGGTATTTTGAAATTTGACAAAGCGGGAGATTCCGCATAATGCCTGTATTCTTTTCAGTTGAGGAAAGAGACAAGAAGGGGAAGAACATGGACGAAGACGGGGACGCGGATAACGGAAGTCCTAAGAATCATATAGCAAGAAGGTATAGTGTGTAGGACACGCTATACCTTTTTCTGCAGTTCATTTTTCGAGTATTCCCGGAACAAAAACTATTCCAAGGATTTTTGGAGTTAAGGAGGATTTTTAAACACAGCTATGCTTGGTCGAGTCATACTCTTGTTTGTACCTGATTTTCATTAACGGATTCTTTTCCCGCGCGGAAATTGCGGTTTTGCAGATGGGAGAGGGAAAATAAGAAAGCTTGCGGAGGATTTGGAAGCATAAATGCAAAGCATCTTTTAAAGCTAGTGAAGAGCCTTCCCGCTTTTTGTCCACCATCTCAGGTGGCGATTACCTGGCGGGATTTCTCTCCAGTGCCTTTGCTGGCAGAGAGCTTTGCGGATATTTGGACAAGCTCCGGTAAAAGCTACCTATCCCCAATACGGAGAGCATGATGCACCCCTTTCTATTGTGCTGATTACCCTCGCTTTCTATCCTATATCAGTATTGTTTTTCGGAGAGTTGGTGCGAAACGCTTGACGCAGGTATATAAAGAGCCCATAGCGTTTTCACTGCCCCGGTACTGCGGATTGTGTCCATTATTTCCATGCCCATCGTTTTTCTTTCCGCATCCACCAATGCGGTACTTGAAGCTTCTGAAAATCGATCCGAAAGAGATATCAATGCCGTTTCCTGAGGAAGACATTTTGATGATGATCGATGAGGAATGGAAAGCGCATCTTTTGAATCCAGTGAAAATGAGTGGATTCAAAATGTGTTTGAATTTAAAGATCTTTCACGGTGGAAGACGTTTGCTAACTCACAGAACAGATGTGGCTATGCTTTATATTGAGGATACGGACAGACAGTGGAGACATACCATCCATGAAAACCGTTTTGCCAGTTACCCGATTTGCGGTGAGGACAATGACGATATTATCGGTGTCTTGAACACCAAGGATTATTTCCGCCTAAACGACTTAAGCAGACCCAATGTTATGCGGAATGCGTGTGCATCGCCCTTCTTCATTTCTCAGAATATGAAGGTTTCCGACCTTTTCAAAAATCATGCAAAGGAAAGAAAGTACTATGGATAGTGCTGGATGAGTACGGTGGAATGACTGGAATTGTTACCTCCATGACCTGATTGAGGCCTTGGTGGGGGACCTTCATGAGGAGGATGAGCTCCGAGCCGGAGCCTATTGAGCAGATTTCTGAAAACGAGTGGAGTATTCTCGGTTCTGCGTGATTTGGAGGATGCGAATGAAGCCCTGAAGATCTCATCTCGATTTAGAGGCTGCGGATACCTTTGGTGGCTATCATCATGGGAATTATCGGTAGGGTGCCGGAGGACGGCTCTTCCCCGCATTTCTGGACACGGACGGTCTGAGTATCGATGTGGCGGAAATCAAGAACCACCGTATCGGAAAGACTATCGTACACAAGGAAGAGACGGAAGAGGAAGAAGAAGAAAGGAAAAAATAGTTACTCGGTGTATCACGATAGAAAAATAAAAATTTTTCAAAATTTTTGACAGGAGAAAAACAAGAGACTAAACTAAAGAAGTTAGACATAGCTAATGAATTTAAGCTAAACTTGTTTTCAGAGAGGAAGAACAGCATGGGAAATTTTTGTCATCTTGGCACTGGTAGGCGTAATTATCGTTTTTGCTGGTAAGAAGTGTCATTAAAAGAGGAAAAATGGTTGTTGCAGCGAGGAGAATGCAGTGTGGATTCCGTAAAGGTTTCCTGACAAGGTGGAAGGACATTATCCTTTTAAAGCCATGATTTTCGTAGACGATATGCATTGCGGAAACTGTAAGAAGAAGGTGGAAAATGCCTTAAATGCCATTTCCGGTGTCTGGGCTACGGTGGATTTAAGCAGTCATACAGCGGAAGTGCGGATGAAGGAAGAGCACAGCGAGGGAAGAGCTTGAGAGCATATCAACAGGCAGGGATACGGAGTTTCTAAGGTGGAGTTTTTCCAAGTAAGATTACTGAAAATTAATCTTTATAGGATTTTTGGGGAGATTTTTAAATGGAATTTCGAATGGAATTTCCAATTTTTCCAAAGTGAAATTTCTAATTGATTTTCCAAAAAGGGTGAAGAGAGGAAGCGTTGCTTTTTCCTTCTGTTCATCCTCGTTTCTAAAGGGAGTTCTTTTCGACATCCGAAGGGGGAAATCTTTCGTTAAATCATGGAGATATCCCTATAAGTATGTTAGAATAAAGAAGTTTGAGGGGAAATCTTATAGAGAATTTCAAATCAAAATCTTTCGAATAGGAGTGTTTGAAAGATGGAAGAAAGAAAAACAGGAAGAGAAGAAGGAAGAGGTTCCGGTTCGTTTACTGGAACGAAAAGCTCCGCTACAAGGGGCTCTGGTGCTGGAGGTCTATGAAGATACGGTGGATGTATCCGGTCATGTACCCACTGGGACTTTATTCATCATATGGGAGCCGCGGCGGTACTCCGGTTTTAGAGGATGGAAGGCTTCTTATGGTTCGGCAATACCGTCATGCTCTGTCACGTTTTTACCCTGGAAATTCCGGGGGAAAGCGGGATAGCGAAGAGGAAGATTTTCTCTTTGTGCAAAGAGGGAGCTGGAGGAGGAAACCGGCTATAAATGCGAGGATTTGAGCTTCTTCTTTGGGTCAATACTACGGTGGCTTTTTGGATGAGGAAGATTGCCATTTATCTTGCCAAGGATTTGAAAGAAAAGGGACAGCAGTGCTTCGATGAAGATGAGGAGATCTTTTGGAAGCTTGGGCGTTGGAGGACTTACTGCAATTGATTTCGAAGGGAAGATGACGGATAGCAAAACGGTGGCGGCCATTCAGGCCTATGCTATCAAAAAGAAGTTGAGGGAGAACTATGAAAAAGAGAGCATTTAGCAGATTATGTATTGTCCATTCCGGATTTTCCGGAGAAGGGAGTAATTTTTCCGTGATATTACTTCTTTGATTCAGGATCCGGACGGATTGAAGGATTCCGTAGATGGCTTAATCCATTCTTTAAAGGATGTGGATTTTCGATCTTGTCATCGGCTTGGAGAGTCGGGGCTTTATCTTCGGAACCGCCATCGCCCTATGAGTTGCATAAGGGCTTTTGTGCCGGTACGTAAGAAGGGAAAGCTGCCCAGAGAGACGGAATCCATTGCCTATGATTTGGAGTATGGCAAGGCTGAGGTGGAGATTCACAAGGATGCCATCCAGAAGGGAAACCAAGGTTGTTATCGTGGATGACTTAATTGCAACAGGAGGCACTTTGGAGGCTGCCTGCAAGCTGGTGGAGCGTCTTGGGGAGAGGTAGCCAAGATTTCCGTAGTGATGGAGCTTGCCGGATTGGAAGGCAGAAAGAAGCTTGAAAAGTATTCTCTGAATCCCTCATTTTGCTACGAAGGAAAATAAAGCTTTTAGGAGAATAGGATGAGTGAGGAATTAACCCGGGAGGATGTACGGAAAAATCGAGGCGGAGATTCAGAAAAGAAAGCTGGAGATTCGTCCGAAGCTGATTGAGGCGGTGAAGGAGGCCAGAGCCCAGGGAGATCTGTCGGAAAACTTTGAATACTATGCTGCAAAGAAAGAGAAGAATCAAAATGAATCCCGGATTCGCTATTTGGAGCGGGTATTAAAGTTTGCCAAAGTGATTTCCACAAAAGTCGGAAGAGGGCGTAGTGGGGATTGAATGACACGGTGGTTGTGTATTTTCCGGAGGATGAAGAGGAAGAGTGTTATCGCCTGGTCACCTCCATTCGAGGACAGTCCCTTGAAGGCAGAATTTCCAACCAGTCTCCTTTAGGAAAGGCGCTGATGGGAAAGCGCGTGGGGAAGAAGTGGAGGTTTTCCTGGAAGGGGGAAGCAGCTATACCGTTTTGATTCGCAGTATTGAAAAACAGGAGAAAAGAGGAAGAGGAAACTGAAAGTTCTAGGATTTCCTTCCTTTATTCTTAACGAGTATCGCTCGCATAGCATGCGGTATCTCGTTTTTACCGAGTGTTCCTCAGGTAGTATGCAATATCTTGTTTTACCGGGTGCCCCTAGGGTAGTGTGCGATATCTCGTTTTTAACGAGTTTCTCTCCCTGTGGATTTTTCGTTCTGCTTCTTATGCTTTTATCCCCGTTAAGGGAGGCATCCTCCGCTATCAACATGGATTCTTCCTTATCCAAAAGCTACAAAAATCCGCATGGCGGTACAGATAGTCCATCAAATCTCGACGCTTTTACAATGCCGATAAAGTGCCCCAGCATCATCCACCACCGGTACAAAGTTCTGGGTAAGAGAACGAGCCACCAGCCCCTCCATGGAACTGTTGATTCCCACCGCCTCAAAATGCTTTCGCATAGGGATGTCCTTTACCAGTACCTTCTCCGCCTCTTTTAAATCCAGATTCAGTTGGTTTTTAATTTCCCAAAGAAGATCCCTCCGTCAGGGTGCCGGGCAAATCTTCCGTCTTTACTTAATACGGGAATGGCTGAATACCGGTGAAACTCCATTTTCTCCAAGGTATTTCGCAAACTGTCTTCTTCCCTTTACGTATGCCACGTCACATTTTGGAGTAAGAAAGAAAAAGTATATTCATGCTGAGGGACCTCCTGTCATTTTTCTGTTTCATAGAAAGGGACAAAAAGAAAATATCCTTTTGCCCAAGGTAGTATATCGGCAAGAAAGAAAAAGAGTATGAATTTTTCTCTATAATTTTTGTAAAAAGAAGAATACTTATACATTTTCATCTTATACCGATAGTACTATATTTCTTATTTCTACTATAAAAAGATATGTACGAATTGTGACAGGCTTATTAAAAACTTCCTGCAAATAAAGGCTTAAATTTTTGAAAAACTCGATTTTGACAAGGAAGAGGAGACAGGGTAGAATACAAGAATAGTGACAGATTGGAGTAAGTATGACAGATAAAAGGAAGACAAGCCCTTAGAGAGGCCAAGGGATAATACCCTCCTGAGGAGCTTTTTAAAGATACTTTTTGGTAAAATGTTCGTTCCTACCATCCTTCAGACGACCTTTCCATGATTGAAAAAGGCCTATGAGGTAGCGAAGGAACAGCACAAGGACCAGAAGAGAAAGTCGGGAGAACCTTTATATTATTCATCCCTCTGTGTAGCTATCATTTTTGTCCGACCTGGAAATGGATAAAGAAACCATTGCGGCGGGACTCTATACTGATGTGGTGGAAGATACGGGGGATGAGCCTTAAGCAGGTAGAGGAAATGTTCAATCCGGACGTTGCCGTACTTGTGGACGGGGTTACCAAGCTGACTCAGTTAAATCTAAATACCGATAAAGTTGAATTGCAGGCGGAGAATCTCAGAAAGATGTTTGTATCCATGGCCAAGGATATCCGGGTCATCATCATCAAGCTGGCGGATCGCTTGCATAATTTGCGTACTTTGGAATACCAGAGTCCGGAGAAACGAAAGGAAAAGGCCAGAGAGTCCCTGGAGATTTATTCTCCCTTAGCGGATCGTCTGGGTATCAGTAAGATTAAGATTGAGATGGACGACCTTTCTTTGAAATACTTGGAGCCGGAGGTCTATTACGACCTGGCGGAGAAGGTGCATTTTAAAAGAGAGGTCCGGGAAGAGCGAATCGACAAGATTGTGCAGGAGGTGCGGAGCATATCGAAGAGTCTGGGCATCAGAGCCAACATTAAATGGGACGAATCAAGCACTTTTTCTCCATTTACAAGAAGATGGTAAAACCAGAACAAGACCATAGACCAGATCTACGATTTGTTTGCCATCCGTATCATCGTGGATACGGTAGAGGATTGTTATGCGGTGCTGGGCTTTATTCAAGCTCTTACACCCCATTCCCGGGCGCTGAGGACTATATCGCCATGCCTAAGCCCAATATGTACCAGTCTCTTCATACCACGGTAATCGGACGGGACGGAGTGCCCTTTGAGATTCAGATTCGTACCTTTGAAATGCACAGAACCGCGGAGTTCGGTATTGCCGCTCACTGGAAAGTACAAGGAAGAGGGCGGCTCTGAAAGTAAGGCCACTGAGAATGAGATGACGAAAATGAAGTGGCTCAGCGAAATTCTGGAGTGGCAGAAGGATGAGTCCGATTCCAAGGAATTTATGAAGATGGTAAAGTCCGACCTTTCCCTCTTCAATGAAAGTGTATACTGCTTTACCCCTACAGGGAGATGTGAAGAATCTTCCGGCGGGCTCCACCCCTATTGACTTTTTGCTTATTCCATCCACTCCGCTGTAGGAAATAAGATGGTTGGAGCCAAGGTCAACGATAAGCTGGTGCCCATTGAATATGTGCTCCATAACGGAGACAGAGTGGATATTATTACCAGCCAAAACTCCAGAGGACCTTCCAGAGACTGGCTGAAAATCGTGAAGTCCACCCAGGCGAAAAACAAGATTAATCAGTGGTTCCGTCACGAGCAGAAGGATGAAAATATTGACCGTGGTAAGGAACTTCTGGAACGCTATGTGAAAAAGTAAAGGGCTGAATCTTCCGGACCTTACCAAACCGGAGTACGTGGAGGCGGTACTTCGCCGGTACAGCTATCGGGATTGGGAAAGTGTTTTGGCCGGTGTAGGTCGAGGGGGTATTAAGGAGTCTCAGGTTATTTCCAAGCTTTTTGGATTCCAAAACAAAAAGGCGGAAAAGCAAGACGGTGGATGACAAGACCATTTTTGCAAAAATATCGGGGAAATGACCAATAAGCCGGAGGTTATCCGGAGAGCCAAATCCGGTATTGGGTGAAGGGAATCCATGATTTGGCAGTGCTACGCAAAGTGCTGTAATCCCGTGCCGGGAGATGAAATTATGGGCTTCGTGACCAGAGGTCGAGGCATTACCATTCACTGTACCGACTGTATCAATATGATGAACCTTCCGGAAGCGGAACGGAAAAGAATGATTGATGCGGAATGGCAGAGAGGACTGAGCAGGAAAAGCTATGCTACGGAGCTTACCATTTATGCCAATAACTGTATGGGACAGATTGTGGACATTTCAAGGTTCTTACAGACAATAAGATTGACATCAGCAGTATGAATTCTGAACCAGCGAAGAATGGTAAGGCCACCATTAATATCAGCTTTGAAATTAAGAGTAGAGAAGAGCTGAATGATATTATCGGAAAGCTGAAGAAGATTCAGGGAATTATAGAGATAGAAAGGGCAAAGGGGTAAGATGTTTAATATACGAAGCCTGACTGTAGGCATTGTGGGCAACAAACCGTTATCTGGTTTGGAATAAGGCGACAAGAGAAGGGGTTTTAATTGACCTGGGAGATGAGGCGAGCGGATTTGCTCCGCCATTGCGGAAGAAAGAGTGAACTTTTAAAGGCTATTCTTTTTAACCCACGGTCATTTTGACCATATCCTGTGGCGTAGAAGAGTTGAAGGAAAAGTACTGAGGTGCCCTCTATGCGCCTCTAAGGATGAAAAGGAAATGCTGGGAAAACTCTCAGATGGAATCTTTTCCGATGAGATGAGGGCGTGACAATTACGGATTACATTCCGTAGAGGACGGAGAGTATAGCGAGCTTTTGGGAAAGGAATGGCAGGTGATTTTCACCCCGACATCACCAAGGGTCTGGTATGTTACTTTGTACTGGGAGAAATTCCCTTTATCTTTTCAGCGGAGATACCTTTTCTATGAGTCCTGACGGACGAACCGACCTTACGGCGGTTCCGAGGCAGCGATTAAGAAGAGTATCAAAGAAAAAGTTATTTTTGCCTTGCCCGATGAAACCTGGTTTATCCGGGACATGAAGAAGCAACTACTATTGCCAATGAGAAGCAGTATAATCCGGTGAATTTTATGAGGTAGAAGGCGAAGTGAAAGGTCATGGATCGCTTCTCACAGGATAGAGAGAAAACGGGGCACGCTCGCTAACCTCAACACGTATGGGGTACTAAGCTTTTACAAGACAAAAGCTATAGTACCCACGGGCTCAGATTGCCCCTAGCTTTTCCCCTTATCCTGCGGAAGCTACAGGGCGTTTCTTTTGCTCTTTCCCAAATGCACAGGCATTTTGACGAATTTATTTTTCATGAAAAATTAGTGTGGAAAATGGAGGATTTTCAAGCATTTGCCTTGCTTTTTGATGAGCGACAGGCGGAGTAAGCTGACTCTGTCAGCACTTGTGAAAAACAAATGGAATGCAGCTTTTTCGCTTAGCGCTCGCTACAGGGCGAAGTAAGGAGCGTGCCCGGCCTGTCCCTCCACCTCTTAAAAAGCAAGCCTTACATCCCTCTTTTTCCATCTGCTTTCACCTTCAGAAAATTTGTGAAAATACCTATTGAATATCCCCTTCCTTTGTCGTATGATTGAGAGGCTTTCACAAGATATTGTGTTTTCGTGATAAGAGTGTTCTATATCGTGTTGGCTGACGGATAGGAAAGAAGAAAAAGCTTGAAAAGTCTTGACTTTTTGGGCTTTTGCTGGAAAAGAGGAGTTATGCAACGGATGGGGGTCAGATGGACAAGGAACTTTGATTATGACCAATGTGATTAAGAGAAATGGCAAGGAGGGTCAAGTTTGACATTTATAAAATTATCCATGCCATGGAGAAGGCCAATAAAGAGGTTGCTCGTTCTATCAGATGAATGAGTATCAGATCCAGGCTGCTGCGGAGACGGTGGCAAAGAAGATTCAGGCCCAGCCATGCTGTGAATGTGGAGGATATTCAGGACATGGTGGAAACCGCCATCATGGAAATGAGAGCTCACGAGGTAGCCCAGAAAGTATGTGCGTTATCGTTATAAGAGAGAGATGGGCAAGAAAAAGCCAACTCCACTGATGAGGATATTCTGGCATTAATCGATCAGGGCAAATGAAGAGCTGAAGCAGGAGAACTCCAATAAAAACCCCTGTCATTAACAGTACTCAAAGAGACTATATGGCAGGGAGAGGTTTCCAAAGGATTTAACTAAAAAGACTTTGCCTCGGAGGATATTGTAAAAGGCCCATGAAGAGGGCGTTATTCACTTCCATGATTCCGATTACTATGCCCAGAAGGAGCATAACTGTGACTTAATCAATCTGGAGGATATGTTGCAAAAACGGCACGGTGATTTCCGAAACCATGATTGAAAAGCCTCATCAGCTTTTTCACTGCCTGCAATGTAACCACCCAGATTGTGGCTCAGGTGGCTTCCAACCAGTACGGAGGACAGTCCTTTACCCTTTCTCACTTAGCTCCCTTCGTGGATATTTCCAGACAGAAGATTCGGGAAGCGGTTATTGGGGAAAGAAACGAAACCGGCGAGAGCATGGATGAGGACATCATTGCGAAAAATCGTGAAATCGCCGTCTAAAGGAAGAAATCAAGAGCGGAATCCAGACCATCCAGTATCAGTTAATTACCTTGATGACCTGTAACGGACAGGCTCCCCTTTGAGACCATGTTTATGTATCTGGATGAAGTTCCTGAAGGGAAGACTCGAGAGGATTTGGCTCTCATTATCGAGGAAGTGCTTCGTCAGAGAATGCAGGGAGTAAAGAACGAAAAGGGCGTTTGGATTACCCCGGCCTTCCCCAAGCTGATTTATGTTTTGGATGAGGACAATATACAGAAGATGCGCCTTACTATCATTTGACCAAGCTGGCGGCCCAGTGTACCGCAAAAGCGTATGGTTCCGACTACATCTCCGCAAAAGATTATGCGGGAGTACAAGGGGGAGATGTTTATCCCTGTATGGCTGCCGCCCTTCTTAACAGAGGATAAGGAAGGCTTAGGGAGACAAATGGTGCCTACAAGTACTACGGTCGTTTTAATCAGGGTGTGGTAAACCATCAATCTGGTGGATGTGGCTTGTTCCTCCCAGGGAAATATGGATGCTTTCGCAGATTTTAGAGGAAAGACTGGAGCTTTTGTCATAAGGCTCTATGGCTTCGCCATGAGAGACTTTTTGGGAACGGTTTCCGATGTGGCTCTGATTTCTATGGCAGCATGGTGCCTTGGCAAGACTTAAAGAAGGGCGAGAAGATTGACAAGCTGCTTTACAACAACTACAGCACCATTTCTTTGGGCTATGCAGGTCTTTATGAGATGTGCGTACGGATGCTTGGAAAAGTCTCATACCACGGAGGAGGGAAGAGAATTTTCCTTAAAGGTTATGGAAAAGTTGAATGATTCCTGCAAGAAGTGGAGAGAGGCGGAAAATATCAGCTACTCCGTTTACGGAACCCCCATGGAGTCCACAACCCTATAAATTTGCGAAGGCTTTTAAAGAAGCGTTTCTGGAACCATTCCCGGTGTTACGGACAAGAACTACATTACCAATTCCTACCATGTGCATGTTTCCGAGAAGATTGATGCCTCTCCAAGCTGGCCTTTGAGGCGGATTTCCAGAAGCTTTCTCCGGGAGGAGCCATCAGCTATGTGGAGGTTCCCAATATGCAGAACAATATTCCGGCGGTTTTAAGCCTGATGCATTTTATCTATGAAAAATATCATGTATGCTGGAGTTAAATACCAAGTCCGATTATTGCTGTGCCTGCGGCTATGACGGGGAAATCCAGATTATTGAGGATCAGTACGGAAAGCTCCAGTGGCGTTGTCCCCAACTGTGGAAATGAGAACCAGGAGCAGCTGTCTGTAGCCAGAAGAACCTGCGGCTATATCGGCACCCTAGTTCTGGAATCAGGGCAGAACCCAGGAAATTAAGGGACAGAGTGTTACATCTGTGAGGAAATATGCACTACGGAGAAATTAAATACTTTGACATTGCCAACGGCCCCTGCATCCGGGTGAGTCTTTTGTCTCCGGCTGTCCCCATGCCTGTAAGGGTTGCTTTTAATGAGGCTGCCTGAATCCCTCCTTTGAGAACTTTTACGGAGGAAGTGGAGGAAAGGATTTTTGCAAGCCCTTGATAAAAAGGGAAATTCAAGGCTTAACTCTCCTTGGGGGAGCCTTTTGGTGCCGGAGAATCTTCATGCGCTACTGCCGCTTCTTCGGAAAAATGAAGGAGCGCCTTCCGGAGAAGGATCTTTGGTGTTTTAGCGGTTACCGCTATGAGGAGCTTATGCAAAGACAGGGCAGTGAGAAGGAAGAAATTTTGGAATTGTTTTCTCAGCTTTCCGTTCTGGTGGATGGCAAGTTCCATTTAGAAGAGAAGGATCTTAGGCTTTTTGTCTTCCGGGGTTCCCGAAACCAGCGTTTGATTTTCATACCGGAAACCTTCTGAAAAAGCGGCAAGATTTGCCTGTATGCGGAGTAGAATGACGAATCTGCCTGCAGAGCATTTTTAGAAGAATCCTAGGAAAGCTTTTAAAGAATTTGTTTATATTTCTTCCTCTTCTTCCTGTATAGTGAGAGTAAGAGAAAAGCTTTTTGCTTCGTTTTGTCGCATAAAGAGTAGCATATAGGAACATCAAATTGATAAGTTCCTGTCGAATGCATAGAGCTCAAGGAGGTTGAAAGATGAGAAAAAGAGGATTAGTACTGGTGGTCACGTTTTTGGCTATGGGGATATTAGCTGCGGAAAAGAAGGCGTCCACTACAGAGAAACTGCACTGCAGACAAACAAACAGCGGAAGTAAAGACCGGGCCAGGAGGGCGAAGATAAGGAAAGTAAGGCTGCTTCGTAGCTGCCAAAGGCAGTCCACTACTGCGGAAACAAAGGGGAAGGAAGAGGCGGCAAGGAAAAGAAGGATTTAACCGTGATTACTGGGAAACCATCACCGATGCAGCCATGAACAGCGTAAGCATTCAGGGAAATGACGGTAAGGACTATGAGCTGAATAAACATTGATAAGTCCGACATTTCCGGACTTTCAGGGCATTGAAATCGGAACCAAGGTGGAGTGAACCTTTGATAAGGATATGAATATCCCCGATCTATGGCATCCGAAAATAAAAGTTGTTATAGTCTCAAAAATCAACAAAATTCATACTTGCTATAGAATAAGTAATAACCAAATCTTAATATTTTTGATTATCCCTTTTTGCTTTTTATGCTACAGTGTGCAGGAAAAGAAAAAGGGATTTTTATCATAGAGGAAGAAAGAGGGAAAAATTATGGCATATCATATCAGTACACGATGTCAACACTTGAAGCGACAGAACAAGGAGGAGCATTACGCGATATTCTACCCCATTTACCCAAGCTCCGCCTTTATTCATCAAGAGGTAGGGGAAAGAACCCTCACGACTATTCACGTTTGCAAAATCCCCACCAGAGCCCAGCTGGAAAAAGGTGGTAGCTTTTTAGAGCATGGTACGGATTGCACTGCCCTATCCTCCGGGATTGCGGCATTGGCCTGTATTATGGAGCTTTTTCACCTGGGAGACCATATTTTAAATCGATCGTGACCTATATGGCGGCTCCATTCGTTATTTTCGTGAGGTAAATGAGAAAAATGGTCTTCAGTTTTCCAGAGTATCTCTCCATGAGGATGGCTGGGAAAAAGGAAGTTAAGGAGAATACCAAAGCCATTTTTTTCTGGAAAGTCCCACGAACTCCTTGCATGAATGTAAATGATATAGAAGCGCTGGGGAAATTCTGTAAGGCACATAACTTGCTGTTGATTGTGGACAATACCTTCCTTTCTCCCTATTTTCAAAAATCCCTTGGACTTGGGAGCAGATATCGTGCACATAGCGGCACCAAGTTTCTATCCGGACACCATGATGCTATTGCAGGTTTCATTGTGGTAAAGGATGAGGCTCTTCAGGAAAGACTTCGCTTCCTGTTTAAGACCACCGGGGCAGGGACTGGATGCCTTTGACAGCTGGCTGATTTTACGAGGCATCAAAACCCTTAGCTATCTCGTATGGAGAAGGCACAGGAAAAACAGTCTGAAAAATTGCGGAATTTTTAGAAAAAGCACCCGAAGGTCAAGAGAGTTTTTATATCCGGGACTTCCCAATCATCCCGGTCATGAATTGATGAAGAAACAGGCCAGAGGATTTTATGCAATGATTTCCTTTGATGTGGGAATCCGGTGAGGAAGCTAAAGAAATTTTAAAGAGAATTCAGCTGATATACTTTTGCGGAATCCCTGGGAGGAACGGAAAGTCTGACCTATCCTTGACTCAAACGCACGCAGATGTGCCGAAGGAGATTTTATGGAAAACGAATATACGAAACCACTCTGCGCCTGTCTGTAGGTATTGAAGATGCGGAAGATTTGATTTGCGGATTTAAAGCAGGGCATTGGGATAGTGAAATGATAGCAGTATGGTCTTAGAAAAGAGCTGAAGAATAATATGCAGTATAGGGTCTCAAACGGGGCATGCTCCTGCTAGCCTCGCCCTCGCAGGGGTCTCTAAGCTTTTACAAAAACAAAAGCCAAGAACCCGCGGGCTCAGACTACCCCTTTTTTCAGACCTATACTGCATATTCTGTTTAGAGCTTGTATTATAGTTTCTTTTTAAGACCATACTGCATATTCTGTCAGATAGCCTTGCCGTTTTCTTTTTAAGACCCTATACTGCATGTTATTTTACAGCTTCTTTATTTATCCCTCATCATGCTGAACTTGTCCATGGGATAATTCTTCAAGTTATCCAATACTTTTCTGGTATCGGCTTCGTCTAAGAGACTTTGACGAGACCTCTTGATTTCATTTTCCGCCCTTGTGACGGGAAGGTCCGCTTTACACAGCCGCCTTCACAGGCCATACCTCGATAAAGTCCTCCGAAGCTTCCTGCCTTTTAGAAGAGAAAGGGCGGTAACGCATTCCTTTCCGCCGGAGCAGGCGAAAGCTTGATATCGGTGGTGTCTCTCCTCTTTCCCGCATGCATTCCATAACCGCATTGGCTACGCCGCCGGAGCTGGCAAAGTTCTTTCCCCAAAGAGATGCTTCCTGATAAGGGCTAACCTCCGCCTCAGCTGCACATCCTTGGAACGAAGAAGACTGCTGAATTCTCCAAAGGAGAGAACATAGTCCGCATTTCCTCAATGCCCATTTCCGGACTCGGATTTCTTTTGCCATACAGGGGCCGATAAATACGGTTACGCAGTCGGGATGAATGGCCTTTAAATAACGGGAAACTGCCGCCATGGGAGAAAGGGTCTCCGACATATTTTCACGGTAATTGATCCGGAAATGAATTTTTAAAAGGTTAATGAAAGCAGGGCAGCAGGAGGTGGTCATTTTCTTTCCTTCTTTTCTGGCCTCTGACCATTCCAATGCCTCGTATGCGGCGGTCATATCGCCACCCAGTCCAACTCCACCATATCGGTAAAGCCGAGCTCTTCAAAGCCACACGGACTGGTGGACATAGAGATATCCCTTACCGAACTGTCCCTCTGTGGCAGGGGCACACATGGCGTAAACCTCTTTTCCTTCCTTAATGGCGGAAATTACCTGCAAGAGGTGCGTCTTAGTGGAAATTGCGCCGAAGGGGTAGGAGTGCACGCACCGTCCGCAACGAGATGCAACGATTATCATCAATAACGCAAAGACCGTTTTCGTCGTAGGTGATAGCATCTACCGGACAAGGGCTTTTTACAGGGACGGGTAAGCTGGGCAATGGCACTGTAGGGGCAGGCTGTTGCACACATTCCACATTCCTTACACTTCATAGGATCGATGTGGGCTCTGGTCTGTCACGCGTAATGGCACCAAAGTGACAGCTGCTCTGGCAGGCCTTACCTCAAAACAAAGACGGCAGTTATCCGTAACGGAATAGGGAAGAAATAGGGCACTCTCACAGGCAGGGTCGATAACCTGAAACTGACATTGCTGCTCTTTTCTTCGGGCTGGCATCCTCATTACAAGCCAAACGAATACGCCAACGAAGAATTTCCTTTCCTTAGATACACAGCAACGGAAGGCGGCCTTCGGTCCCGGGGATAACTCCCGGATTAAGCCTTCCTTTGCTTCTTCCGTAACTTCTCCGTTCCATGCGATTCTTGCCAAGCTTCAATTACACGGTGTTTGAGAGGGATAAAACCCTTTGTCGTTTGTAACCATACTCTTTTTCTCCTTACTTAGACTCTTTTTCTATCCTCGGAGAAGCGCCTATTTCTCCGAGAAGTCAAACTCGTTAAAAAGTATAAATATAGTTTTCCTGTTTGGGGATATACTTTCCTTAGTACTGATACCGACAGACAAAAGCATTTAATTCTTTTTCCGTCTTACAGAACGTGGGTTTCCATTCCTGGATATCAAAGGGATTCATCATAAGCTTTCTCCTTAAAAAAGAAATATTCTATAAACTCGAAATGTCCCTTATGGAGCATAAAAAGGACGATAATTAAAATACAAAGTTAAAAACAAAAATAGAATTGATATTTAATCAAATATTTTAATAAAAAAGCTTTATGAAATGGAAAGAAGGTAATATAATAAATAAGATATTAGTAGATTTTTCATAAAAATTACCAGAGAGCCTTACTAATATTTTTAGAAAAATGTCGAAAGAATACCTAATTCAACTGTTTGTGATAAGGGTGGATTAGGGTATAGGAGAGGGAGAGCTTATGTCACTAATGCAAAATGATTTTTAAAAAGCCTGAGGAAGTTTTGGGAAGACGGGAAGAGCCTGTTGAGAAACAACCTTTGGACTTGTTGTCTGTAAAGGGCGACAGGATAAGCACAGTGTTAGAAACAGAGAACATTGAGCTCCTCTTGAAAAAGAACAGGGACGTATCTCGCCTTTGTACAGAAAAATTCCGGAGGAGAAGAACTGAAAACTCTGATGGAATGTCCCTATGCGGAAAAATGCGGATGCCCGGAAAGAACTTACGGACATGATGTCTGCGGTGGGAAAAGAAAGACATCGAAGCGGCTGTAGAGCTGGGAAGAACTTCCATTCGCATTCCGGAAAGTAAATATGAACTTTTCATGTATATGCGGAGACGCCCATCTATCCCTATGGATATGGATAAGTTAAACCGAGAGCTTTCCGGTGAAGCAAGAGAAATGTGCTTTTATTCCGTTCTTTTTCTTGAGAAGAATCTCAGAATCAATGTTTATGGGGAATTTATACCCTTGACAGGATACGGCTTATAGAATCTTTGAAGCAGGAATGGCGGATGCTTTCCAATGTCTGTTTTATTGTTTTGGAAAAATTATGAAAGAAGCCGATTTCCTGGTCCGATCCGCGGATTCAGGAAAGCTTTCTGAAAGGATTCTCCAAACGTGGCAGCCATCGGTATCGGTATGTAAGGGAGACAGTCCCCGTTATGCCATTGAGCTCCGCACAGAGGACTTTGGCTTCCTCCGTAAAGAAGGCGGCAATGCTGAGTCACCACATTTTCAATATTCGAGAGGAAAATGATTGACGCTCAGACTCAGGGCTTTGCAAAGGCAATGTGGGCACTTGGAGCAAAAGGGGCAAGAGTGAGGACTTTATCCGAAAACTGTGGAAGATCTGGCTTTTAGAGGATGCCTGCTACAGAATTTTCCGAAAAGCTGCTGCAAAGGACAATCGTGAAGAAGTGCAGGAGAGAGGTTTCAATGAGGGAGAGAGATATCGGTCTGTTCCGTGTTCCGGTATTAGACAGACGTCTGCTCTAAACCTTTTGAGAATGCAGAGACGGGCTTCTGGTGGTGGATGATGCAGGGACAGTTCCAGTACTACCGAGATAGACCGGAAAACTGGTAATGAGTTATGGCTGGGAAAAGGATGGTTGCTGGTATCGCATCCAAAGGGGAAAGGAAGAAAAAGGAAATTCGGCAGAGAGTCGCAAGATTCTTTTCGGAAGGAAAATATCTTCAGGCCCTTGGAAAGATTCTTGATGGAGAATCGGAATCGTCTGTAAGCGATGCCACAGCAAATCTGAAAAACTTCTATTGTTTCTATGAGAAGACTGGAATGAAGAGGAGAGCAAATCGAAACTTTAGGCCTTGCCAGAGACTTCTTCCCACAGGAAAATATCGAAGAAATCCAAACCGTCATTGGAGAGGTAAGCTTCCGAAAGCTCCCTCATGACAATTTCGATTTTAAAAATTATTGCATGAGTACGATGATAGCATGGTAGGTTTGGATAGGGGCACGCTCGCTAGCTGCCACTTCATCAGTACTCAACTTCAAGCGTCGCTTTGCTCAGCTTTTCAGTAAGTACTGAAGGGTCTCTGACTACCCTTTCCAAACCTACATGGTATAGAATTAGTAATCTTATATCCATAATTTTTGAAAAATGGCTAAATCGATCTAAAGTAAGAGTTTCGCCGTATTTGAAGTGCTATAGAAATTGATATATCTCTCCATATTGCATGGCGGTAAAGAGGGGATAGCATCAATTTCTATGGCATTTTTTATTATCAAAATTTCCTACATATTTAAAACAAATTAAAATATATGCTGTTTAAACTGTATAGATGTACTTAGCGATTTATGTAAATACTTTTATTTCACGCCTATGGATATTTTTATGTTTGCTTAGCTTATGGACTGTTTGTCTATATTCGTCACAATATTTACAAAGACAAGTTTGTCCGCCCCCGGAGAATATAGGGATTTTTGTGATGAAACATAAGCTATCAACTCGTATTATTGGTTATTTTTAGGTTTATTCATTCTGCTTTGCCTGTATGCTGAGTTTTCTTATTTCAATATCCCCATAATAAGCTGAATTTCCTGAAGATAAAGCAACAGGCTCCTCGGATAAAGCAACAGGAATACTTTGCAAGAAGTAAGGATTTCTGAAAGTATCCTGTTTGTTTTTGACGAAACAAGGTCTAAGGCAACCCGCTGGAAGTCCTGTATGGGATAAAGGCAGAGGCCTTTAGATAGTTCATAACGAATGGCAAAAGAGAAAATGATTATAGAGAAAAAGATAATCAGAAAAATAGAAAATGAAGGGAAGAGAAAATGAAAGAAAAGAGTAACCGTATTGTTTCGCTGACTTTCCATCTGCATTGTGCTTTTTGTTTTTGGTGGCGGCAGCTTTGACTCGATAAGGAGTCGGTGCAGAATTCTCCTGGTCTTTGGTGCCGCTGGTGATTGCCATTGCCCTTGGCACTGATTACTCAAGGAGGTTTACAGTTCCTGTTCTGTAGGAATTTTATCCGGAGCTCTTTTGTATTCCGGCTACAATCTGAGGGGACTTTGAACCATGTAGTTTGTGGGATCGGTATTATCCATGTGCTTTCTGATGCCTGGAAATGTGGGAATCTTTTGCTTTTTGGTGATTTTAGGCATGATGGTACAGCTGATGAATAAAACCGGAGGCTCCAGAGCCTCGGGGATTGGACGAAGAAGCATATCCGAAGCAGGAAGGGTCCGTGCGTTGGCCACCATTGCCTTGGGATGCCTGATTTTTATTGACGATTACTTTAATTGCTTGACTGGAGGCTCTGTTATGCGTCCGGGTAACTGATCAGCACAAAATCAGTAGGGCAAAAGCTGGATTATCTTATTGATACTACGGCAGCGCCGGTATGTGCATCATAGCCCTCGATTTCCTCTGGGCAGCGGCGGTTTCCGGCTTCGTAGAAGGGGAAAATGGAATGAAGCCTTTGTGAAGACCATTCTTATAATTTCTATGCCCTTCTGTCCCATTCTGTATGCTGATTGGTTTTGCTTAACGTGGATTTTCAGCCCCATGAAGCTTCATGAGGAAAAATGTAGAGAGGAACGATCTTTTATACCAGCAGAGCGTCCCTATGGGAAGCTACTGAGGAAGAGGGAAGAAAAGGACATAATCCTGGATATGCTGGTGCCGATTTTTCTTTGATTGTTTTCTGTGTTGTGGGAATGATTTATTCCGGAGGATTTTTCACCGGTGCGGACTTTGTTACTGCATTTTCCAGTCCGATGCTTCTAGCAGGATTGGTGCTGGGCGTCTTTGTGCGCCTTTGGTAGTAACCTTATTTTATTACTTTGGCAGAAATGCCCTTCCTTTAATGAAGGAATGGACTGCCTCGCCGGAGGGCATTTTAAGCAGATGGTGCCGGCAACTGATTTTTGACCTTTGCCTGGTCCTCAAAGGCCGCGACGGACAGCTTGGGAGCGAGGAATTTGTAGGCAGTGATGGTAAAGAGCAGTGCAGGCTCTGCATTATCCTTTCTTCCGGTATTTATTTTCCTGATTGCCATAGGACTGGCCTCATGCACAGGAACCTCCTGGGGAACTTTCTTCGGAATTTTGATCCCATTGTGGTGCAGTGTACTTTCCAGGGGGTGGATAGCAACATGATGATTCTTTCCATGTCCGCCTGCATGGCGGGAGCGGTTTGTGGAGACCACTGTTCTCCTATATCCGATACCACCATTATGAGCTCCGCCGGAGCCCAAAGTGTTCATATCAACCATGTGCAAACCCAGTTGCCCCTACGCCCTTTGGTGGCCGTATCCTCGATTAGTTATATTTTGGCAGGACTCTTAAAGACCCTTGGATTCCGCTGGGCATAGGCGTGGCACTTCTGTTTGGAATTTTGCTTTGGATTAAGACGGGACAGAAGAAAGCTTAAAAGACTGATTAAAAGGCAGATAGGAGCTTAGTAAAGGCCGATATTTGCCTTGGTGAAAATGGGAGAAGATGGTTGAGATAAAGATATAGGAGCTGTGTATTTCACAGCTCTTCTCCTATGGGAAAAGGGTGGTCGATGAGAATGCATCCTCCGGCCCCTTTCATAGGAGATATGCTTCCGCCTTTGGCAGGGTAGCTATTTTTGCTCTTCGAAATCCTCGGGCAAGAAGTGGTTTTCAAAACCGCTTCGCATATTTTAAACTATATCCCTTTATATTCTATTGACATTTTTAAGGATTTACAGTTATATTGCTTTTCTGGAAAAATTTAATTAAAATAATCTTTTAGTAAAAAGGCGAAAGGAGTTCAGTATGGAATTCGAGAGATTAAAGGAAATCATTGTAGATACTGGCATGTGATGAGGATAAGGTTACTTTAGAGGCAGATATGCAGAAGGATTTAGAGGTGATTCTTTTCCTTAGTGGAGCTGCACATGGCTTTAGAGGATGAGCTCAGGCTCGTATTCCTGATGGAGAATCTGGAAAGATGCATACCGTAAAAAGATATTTTAGACTATGCAACAACGCAAAGGCGTAAATTTATCAAGATAGAAAGACAGAAAAACAGGCGTCCTTAGGGACGCTTTTTCTCAAAGAGAAGAATTGTTTCTAAAGGAAAGGTCAAGAACCATAGGAGGAAATATGAAATCACCCATTCAAAGTCTGGTAGAGCTGGTGAAAGACAGGGACTTACGGCAAAAAGCCAATAAAGATACCATGAGCGGAGCGTGCATTAAAGGTGCCTGCAACCTTTATCAGCTGTAGAAAAATGCGGAAGAAGAGCACTCATTCCCGTTGGGAAAGAAAAATTACTATATTTGCCCTCATTGTGGTTCTCACAGTCCTATCGGAGCCTCATTATCGCTTGAAAATGCTTTTGCATCCGGGAACCTTCCAGGAGCTGGATCAGGATATGGCGGTAAAGCGATCCTTGACTTCCCGGAGTATAGAGAGAAGGCGGAAAGCCAGGCGACCGGCCTGAAAGAGGCGGTGGTTTCTTCCAAGGGGAAAATTGAGGAATTCTGTGGTGGCATTGGTGACTGGACAGCCGTTTCTTCATGGGTTCCATGTCTCAGGCCGTGGAGAGAAGGTAACCAGAGGAATCGAAGTGGCGGATAAGGAGAAATGCCCCTTGATTATCTTCTCCGGCTCAGGAGGAGCCAGAATGCAGGAGGGCATCTACAGCCTTATGCAAATGGCGAAAGACCTCTGCGGCAGTGGAGCTTTTCTCCGAGCACGGGGGACTTTTTATCAGCTATTTAACTCACCCCACCACAGGAGGAGTAACTGCGCTTTTGCCACATTAGGAGATATTACTCTGGCAGAGCCGGGAGCTCTTATCGGTTTTGCAGGTCCCCAGAGTTATTGAGCAGACCATTACAGTGAGCTCCCCAAGGGCTTCCAGAAGAGTGAATATCTGGAAAGCCACTGGCTTTGTAGACAAGATTGTGGAGAGAAAAAGATAGTGAGAGAAACCTTGATTCAGCTGAAATTACACTCAGAAGGCTTAAGCAGTTTAGGACAAATTTTCCTCACTAGAAACGGGAAGCTCTCAGCTTTGGAAGAGGCCAAAGAAAAGTTCACAAGAGACAAAAGTAGGATGGAAATCTCTGCCGGAAAAGAAAACTAGGATTGAGATTCTCAGGCTGGAAAAAGAAACTGGATTGCATGACATTGTCGAGAATCAGGAATCAAGGAGGAATATAGATGATTAAGGAAGTATTGGAAAAAACAGACGCCTTAGAAGAGAAAATTCAGGCTCTTCCTGCGGAAGAAGAAAAAACCGAGGAAATCAAAGTTTTACAAGAGGAAAAGAAGAAGCTTTTTAGACAGCTGTAAGGATTTGGAGCTGGAGATCGGGTGTCTTGGCAAGACATCCTCAGACGTCCCCCATGTGGAGGACTTCTGCTCTGCCCTTTTACAGACTCTTTTTGAGCAAAAGGGAGACCATCTTTATGATGAGGACCGCTCCATATACGGAGGAATTGCCCGTTTTCACGGACGTCCTGTAACTGGTGCTGGGGTCACAGAAAGGGAAGAACGGTAGAGGAAAATCTTTCCTGCAACTTCGGAATGACCTGTCCGGAGGGCTATCGTAAGGCAAAAAGACTTATGGAGCAGGCGGAGAAGTTTGACAGACTGATTATTACCTTCGTAGATACTCCCGGGAGCTTATCCCTGGTCTGAGAAGCGGAGCAGCACGGACAGGGTGAGGCCATTGCGAAAAACCTGCCTTTTGTGAGTTCTCCATGTGCCGGTGATTGCGGTGGTTACGGGAGAAGGAAGCTCCGGCGGTGCTTTGGGAATCTGCGTAGCCAATAAGATTTTTGATGCTGGAAAATGCCATTTACTCCGTTCTAAGTCCGGAGGGCTTTGCGACCATTTTATGGAAGGACAGCTCCCGTGCGGCAGAGGCGGCAAAGGTGATGAAGCTTACCGCAAAGGATTTAAAGGAAGCCAATGTGGCGGATGAGGTTGTGCTGAGTCCTTGGGAGGTGCCCAGGATGACCCGGGAAAGTCTTTACAAGGCATTGGATCAAGTCTTGGAGAAGGCTTTAGCATACTACGAAGGCATGAGTCGTCATGAAATCCGTAAGGACAGACTCTCTAAGTTCAGAAACATTTAGGAAAAGAGGAATGATGGAAGGACTAAAGATACTTGGCCTTGGATCGGCTATCCCAAGCAAGAGGGTACACAATGATGACCTGGCGAAGCTGGTGGATACCAGTGACGAATGGATTTTTCCCAGAACAGGCATTCATGAAAGACGTTTTTGTGAAAAGGATGAGAGTGCAGGAACATTAGCTATCAAAGCAGCCAAAGAGGCTGTCGGATGCGGGGACTTAAGGGAGAAGACATCGGGGTGATTGTGGTAGCTACCATGTCTCCGGATTTCTCTACCCCGAGCCTTGCAGCCATCGTGGCAAGGGAATTGGGCACGAAAGAAGATGTTCCCGTATTGGATTTGAATGCGGCCTGCAGCGGTTTTGTTTACGGGCTGGAGATAGCCAGAGGGCTTTTACTTTCCACCACAAGGACTATGCCCTGCTGGGTGGGAACGGAACAGCTTTTCCCGACTACTGAAAATAGAGGATAGAACCACCTCCGTCATTTTCGGAGACGGAGCAGGAGTGGCAGTGGTAAAAGAGATGCCAAGGCCTCACGCTTCCTACTTGGGCTCTAAGGGGATTATTCCATTATGGCTCCCGGCATATACACCGGAGCCTTTGACGGCTTTCTAAGGAGGATGGCACGGAGAATCCGGAAAAGCTGGGCGAGGGAGCCAGTGGAAAGCATGAAAAGCTGGATCACCTGGTGATGGACGGAAAAGGAGTTTTCTCTAGCATTGACATCGTTCCTCATTGCATTGAGAAGGTCTTGAAAAAGACTGAGACAGCTTTGGAAACCGTGCAGCATGTGGTTTGCCACCAGGCTAATTCCAGAATCATTCGAAATGTGGTCGACACATGAAGGCGTGATCCCTAAGAAGTTTGAAAATATGGAGTATTTCGGAAATACCTCCGGAGCCCCATCCCCATGGCTTTAAAGGATATGCAGGAAAAGGGCCTTTTACATTCCGGAGACAAGCTGATTCTGGTGGGCTTGGCTCGGGACTGACCTATGCCTCCGCAGAAATTCAGTACGAAAAGCGTAGAGAAAGTAAAGGAAATTAAGGAGAGATTATGACCGGATTACAGGAGATGTTAGGAATTGTTACCCCATTATTCAGGGAGGAATGGCTAATATTGCCACAGGAGCCTTTGCGGCGGCTTGTTCCGACGCGGGAGCCCCTGGGCTTGATTGGAACAGGAGGCATTCGAGAGGCAGAGGGTCTTCGTAAGGAAATCCATATCCTTCGGGAAAGAACCGACAAGCCCTTTGGGGTGAATCTCATGCTGATGAATCCGGAAACCGATAAGATGGTGGAAATCTGCATTGAGGAAAAGGTACCGGTAGTAACCACCGGAGCCGGAAATCCCGGCATTTACATGGAAGCCTTTTATAGGCGGCGGGAATCAAGGTGATTCCTGTGGTGCCGGCCCCATCCTGGCGAAAAGACTGGAAAAGCTGGGAGCGGATGCGGTGATTGCGGAGGGCTGTGAGTCCGGAGGCCATATCGGAGAAATGACTACCATGACTTTGGTGCCTCAGACCGTGGATGCGGTTTCTATTCCCGTGATTGCAGCAGGCGGTGTTGCGGATAATCGGCAAATGCAGGCAGTGCTACTTTTAGGAGCCTGCGGCGCCCAGATTGGTACCGCTCTTTTGGCGGCGGAGGAATGCCCCATTCATGAAAAAATTATAAGGAGGCGGTACTGAAGGCCTCCGGCTCCGACTACTCATTGTCACCGGAAGAATTGCCGGTGTACCTGTAGCGAGTTTTAAAGAACCAGATGAGTAGGGAATACCTAAGCCAGGAAAAGGCGGGAGCGGATAAGATGGAACTGGAAAAAGTTTACTCTTGGCTCCTTCGCAGGGCGGTTTTTGACGGAGATACCAAAACCCGGATCCCTCATGGCAGGACAGACCTGCGGACAGGTTACTAAGATTCGTCCGGTGGCGGAGATTTTAGTGGATATTTGCCGGGGAATTCCCGGGATTTCATAAGGAGGAAAGATGAAGACAGCATTTTTATATGCAGGACAGGGAAGTCAGGTTAAGGGAATGGGAAAAGGACTTATATGAAGCCTTCCCCGCCTTTCGAAAGGCCTATGACGAGGCGGAGCTGGACTTTGATGTAAAGACGCTCTCCTTCGAGGATCCGGAGGGAAAAATCAATGAAACCCGTTATACCCAGCCGGCTCTTGTGGCATTTGCCTGCGGTATGACAGCGGTTTTACGGGAAAAACGGAATCAAGCCGGATTATGCTCTGGGACTTTCCTGGGAGAATACTCCGCACTGGAGGCGGCTTCCGTATTTTCCGCAAAAAAACAGCGGTGGAAATGGTAGCCTTCGTGGTAAGAAAATGGAAGAGGCCTCAAGGGAATCGAATCCTCCATGGCGGCAATCCTTGGGATGTCTGAGGAAGCTTTGGACAAGGTTTGTAAGGAAGTGGGAGGCGCTAGAGCCTTGTAACCTAAACTGCCCGGGACAAATCGTTATCGGCGGAGAAAAAGAAGGCTGTAGAAGAGGCTCCAAACTGGCTTTTTGGAGGCAGGTGCCAAAAGGCGATTCCTTTAAAGGTTTCCGGCCCTTCCATACCTCTTTTATGAAAAAGTGCGGAGAAGCACTGCAGGGAGTATTTTAAAGATATTAGCTTCCGAGAGGGAACCCTGCCCTGTGCTTCACAACTCTTAGGAAGAGAAAAGACAGGAAGGAGACCCAAGTGTTCCGGAGCTTTTTGGTGGAACAGGTACAAAAAGCCGGTGCGTATGGAAGAGGATCTTAGAAGACTTCTGACCTTGGGGTGAGAAACTTTTGTAGAAATCGGTCCGGGAAAGACTATTTCCGGTTTCTTAAAGAAGACGGCCAAGGATATGGGTATCGAAGATTTTGAAGTGGTAAGCTTGGAAAATAAAGAAGAGCTGGAAGCATTTTTAGAGAGTAAAAAAGCTTAGATTCCGGCTCTGGAAAGTAAAAGAAAAAGGGATAAGCCTTTCAACAAGCGTAAAGAGGGAACAATAGAAAGGACTATCCTTGAAGATACAAGGCGTAATGGATAGAAAGGAAGGAAGATGGCGGAAAGAGAGACTTGTCTGGTTACAGGCGCTAGTGGAGGCATCGGCAGTGCGATTGCTTTGAAAATGGCTGCAGAGGGAAGAAATGTGGTGCTCCACTACGCCGGAAATGAAGCGGCAGCCAGGGCTATAGAGGAAGAAATTCATAAGGCTTATCCTTCCGTGGAAACCCTCCTTTGCCAGGGTGATATTAAGAAGGAAGAGGATGTGGAAAGAATTGTGGCGGAGGCTGCTGCCCGTTTTTCCGAAATTGAGGTTTTGGGTGAACAATGCAGGAATCACAAAAGACAATCTTTTTCTCAAAATGTCTTCGGAAGACTTTTGATGAAGTACTGGATGCCAACCTTCGGGGAGCCTTCTTATTTTCCAAAGCGGTAGGAAAGCTGATGATGAAAAACGTTACGGCAGAATCATTCAGATTTCCAGCATTGTAGGGGTTCACGGAAATGTGGGACAGAGCAATTATGCTGCTTCCAAGGCTGGACTGATCGGCATGTCCAAGTGCCTTGCCCAGGAGCTGGCAGGACGAAATGTGACAGTCAATGTGGTTTGTCCCGGGTTTTATTGATACGAAAAATGACGGAAGGATCTGCCGGAGGCGGTGAAGGAAGAAATGTTACGGAACATCCCTATGAAAGCTTTCGGAACCGGAGAAGATGTGGCAAATGCTGTGGCCTTTTTGCTAAAAAGAGAGTCCCGCTATATTACAGGAGAAACTTTACTGGTGGATGGCGGAATGGGCATGTAGAGCGAAAATATAGAGATGAAGCTATATAAAAGTTACGATATAGAAAGAAACGATAGAGTGGCAATGTAGAGCGACAATAGAGTTTGTAAAATCAGAGTGCAATCTATAGAGCAAAAATTGTTTGTAAAGCAGAGTGCAAATCTATAGAGCAAAATATCGTTTGTAAAACAGAGTGTAAATCTAGAGTGCAATCTTGATTGGAAATGGAGAAAAAGAATACTATGGAGAGAAGACGCGTTGTAATTACCGGATTAGGAACAGTGAATCCCACCGGAAATTCCGTTGCTGAAAGCTGGCAGGGAATTCAGGAGGGAAAGGTGGGCATTGGCCCCATTACCGCCTTTCCGGCAGAGGACTTCAGCATTCATTTAGCCGGAGAAGTAAAGGATTTTCATCCGGAGACCGTTTTTGATAAAAGAGATTTAAAGCATATGTCCCGTTTTACTCAGTTTGCCATGTGGGCAGCAGAGGAGGCGGTAAAGGACAGCGGTATTGTGGGAACTCTTCCCGAGGAAGAAATCGGCTGTATCGTTTCCAGCGGAATCGGCGGTCTGCAAACTATTGAAGCAGAGCATACTCGTGGCGCTTCCAAGGGCTTTGAGCGTGTAAATCCTTTCTTCATCCCCATGTCCATTTCCAATATGGCGGCAGCGGAAATTGCCATTCGCCATCATTTAAAGGGAATGTGATTTGTCCGGTAACTGCCTGTGCAGGCGGTTCCAATGCTATCGGAGATGCTTTCCATAGAATCAGAGATGGCTATGAAACCGCTATGGTTTGCGGGCGGAACCGAGGCTACCATTTCCGAATTGGGCATCGGCGGATTTTTCCAGTATGAAGGCTCTTTCTCAGGCCAGTGAAGTGAGCAGAGGCTCTATTCCCTTCGATAAGGAGCGTTCCGGCTTCGTGATGGGAGAGGGTGCCGGCATTTTGGTACTGGAGGAAAGAGAGCACGCTCTAAAGAGAGGAGCAAAGATTTACGGAGAAGTGCTGGGCTACGGTGCCAACTGTGATGCCTTTCCATATTACCTCCCCTGCCCCAAACGGAGAGGGAGGAGCGGATTGCATGAAGCTTGCGTTAAAGGATGCCAATCTTGCTCCTGAAAAGATTGACTACATCAATGCCCACGGTACCTCCACAAATTTTAAATGATAAGGGAGAAACCACAGCCATCAAGACGGTTTTTGGAGAAAGAGCATATTCCATCCCCGTATCCTCCACCAAGTCCATGACCGGACACCTTTTGGGCGGTGCAGGAGCAGTGGAGGCCATCTTCTCCGTGCTTGCTTTGAAGGACAGCTTTTGTACCCGCTACCATGAATTATCAGGTAAAGGATGAAGAGCTGGATCTGGATTATGTACCAAATCAGGGAAGAAAGCAGGAGCTGCACTACAGCCTTTCCAATTCCTTAGGTTTTGGCGGCCATAATGCCACTCTGGTTTTCGGAAAAGCAGAGTAGTTTCCCTACAATACAGTAAGTCAATAGCAAGATGGAACTGCTAAAATAACTTGAAATGAGCTTTTCGGCTGTATAGCTTTAAATACGGGCAATCTGAGCCCTGCCGGTACTTAGCTGAAAGCGAGGTAGCGAAGCTTGAAGCTTAGTACACTGTTGCAGGGCGAAGTTAGCGGGAGCGGGCCCGAATTCAAAAGCTATACAGCAGAAAAAAGCCAAGTTTATTTTTAATAGTTCCATCTTCAATACCTACTCCATCGGCGGGGAAACTGCCGGTGGAATTTTTTAGAGGAGGTCAATATGCCTAAGTTAAACATTGAAGAAATCAAAGCCATCATTCCCCATCGTTATCCTTTTTGCTGATTGATGAAATTCAAGACTACGAAGCGGGAGAATTTGCGGTGGCAAAAGAAATGCGTCACCATCAACGAGCCCTTCTTTCAGGGACATTTTTCCTTCCTATCCGGTAATGCCCGGAGTTTTGATTGTGGAAGCTCTGGCCCAGACCGGAGCGGTGGCTCTTTTGGCTCTTCCGGAAAAATAAAGGAAAGATCGTCCCTCTTTGGGGGAATCAAGAATTGTAAGTTTAAAAAAACAGGTTCGCCCGGGAGATGTACTGGAGCTTAGCTGCCGAGTAGTGAATCGAAAAAGGCCCGGTGGGAATAGGAGAGGCGGAAGCCAAGGTGGATGGAAAGACCGTAGTGAAGGCGGAGCTGACTTTTTGCAGTGCAGTAGAGCTTTATGCACTATTGAGGGAAAAGAAGTCGCAAAAAGTAGACATGGTTTTCCGGCAGTATAGGGGCTTAAAGCGGGGCACGCTCCCGCTAACTTCGCCTACCAGGGGTGCTAAGCTTCAAGCTTCGCCCTGCTCGCTTTCAGCAAATACCAGGGGCTTAGATTACCCCGCTTTTCAGCCCGGCACTACCGGAAAACCCCGGACTAACTTTTGGGACATTCTTTTCCATTGGTACATAAAGTGGGGGAAATCTTAGGGAATCTGAGCGCTGCTTTGAAGTCGTGCCGAAAGAAGAAAGGAATCAGAGAAATTTGGAGTGCATTTTGCGACACCGACGAAACGACAAGAGGCTCTCCATCCTCCGAATATTCTATAAATTTCACTCATTAGATGAAATGAATTATATTCGCCCGCTTTTAATGCTTCTCGTTTCGAACTTCTGAGACCGACGGAGGGGTAGAATTATAATTATGAACAGCATTCTGCGATACAGCTTCCGATGAGGGCAATCTGAGCCCGCCGGCACTTGCGAAAAACAAAGGTACTGCTGTTTTTCGCGTAGTGTCCGTTGCAGGGCGAAGTTAGCGGGAGCGTGCCCGAAGAGGAAGGCTGTATCGCAGAAATGCGTAGCTTATTATCCTTTAACACTACCGGAGTTCAGAAGAGAACCATTAAAAACCCCTTATAAAAATCATTTTATTAATAAGTTTTGAAATTTTATAGAAAAAAATTCCTTATACCCTATAGGCAAATACAAGATTTTCTGTTAAAGTTTAACAAGTCACAGTCTACTTATTTTCAAGAAGAGAGAATGCTATGTTTAGTGAATCGATTATTGAGTTGTACAACAAGTTTCGAATTTATTTTTATATGCAGGTATTTGCGAAATTCGAAAAAGAGAGAGCCAGTCTGACCACTGTAGAAAGCTATAGCATTGAATGTATCAAGGCTCTGGGAGAGCCGACGGTACAGGAATTTGCCATTATGATGGGAATTTCGCCCCTAATGCCGCCTATAAGGTGAATGCCTTAGTGCAGAAGGGCTACATCGAGAAAAATTCAGGATGAAAATGATCGAAGAGAGTTCCACCTTCGTCCCACGAAGAAGTTTTGGGATTATTACAATGTTTCCTACAGTTATGTAAAGACTGTAGAAGCTCGTTGTCAGAAGCGTTTCAGCAAGGAGGATTTGGCGAAGTTTGAAGAGATGGTAAAGATTATTACCACAGAGCTTATGCCTGAGCTGGATACCAGAAATTTACCAAAACAGGATTTGAAAACCACGTCAGCATCGGTGAAGTGGAAGAGCAGTAACGGAAGAATCGAAAAAGTCCCCTTGGCCAAGAAGGCCTTGGGGATATTTTTGAAAAAAATCCATATTTCCAGGAAAGGAATTGCCTTTTTCTTGCGAGCAGGGTGAGCCTATGATAATATAAATCGGTATATGCCCTGAGTGATGGGAGTAACCGGAAAAGACTTCGGAGAAAACAGGATAAGGGTGAAATCTGGTGAAACATTTTTCCTTTTCAGAGGAGAAAAAGCGTTTCGCCAAATTCGATGTAAAGGAAGTAGAAGATGAACAAGAAATCAAATGCAGTGCTACGGCTTATAGGAATCCTCCTGCTGACTCATAGCTTTTTGCGTTTTGGGATACCTGAACGCAAAAACATTAAGCTGGGATTGGACCTGAACGGTGGTGTGTCCATCACCTACCAAACCGTGGAAGAGAATCCTACCGCCGAGCAGATGAGTGACACGGTGTATAAGCTTCAAAATGAAGGCTCAGAGCTATTCCACAGAGGCGCAGGTATATCAGGAAGGAAAGAACCGTATCAATATTGATATTCCCGGAGCTACCGATGCCAATGAAATTTTGGCAGAGCTTGAGAGCTGGTACCCTGCAGTTTGCGGATGAGGATGGCAATGTTCTTCTTACCGGTGATGATGTAAAACAGCTACTGCGGGAATGACCAACAGAACAACAATCGTGAATATGTGATTGAGTTGCATTTTACAGAGGCAGGTGCGCAAAATTTGTGGAAGCCACCAAGAACAATGTGGGAAAGCGTATCTTCATTATCTACAACAATGAAGTCATTTCTTCTCAAATGTTAAAGAGGCGATTACCGGCGGACAGGCCAGCATCAGTCCCATTGAAAGCTATGAGCAGGCGCAGAAGATTGCTTCTACCATTCGTATCGGTGCTTTACCGGTTAGCTTGACAGAGCTTCGGTCCAATGTAATCGGTGCTACCTTTGGGTGCGGAAGCGATTTCCACCTCTTTGAAGGCTGCGGCTATCGGTATTGCATTGGTTATGCTTTTCATGCTTTGTGTTTATCGTATCCCCGGTCTTGCGGCATCTTTGGCTCTTTTCATGTATGTGGGGCTGGAAATGGTGCTGATGCAGGCTTTTGAAGTTACCCTGACTTTGCCGGGTATTGCCGGAATTATTCTATCCATTGGTATGGCGGTGGACGCCAACGTTATTATCTTCACTAGAATTAAAGAAGAAATCGGTGCCGGAAATTCCGTGGATAAGGCGATTAAGTCAGGATTTGAAAAGGCCTTGTCTGCAATTTTGGACGGTAACATCACTACTTTGATTGCGGCAGTATTGTATATCCGTGGTTCGGGAACCGTAAAGGGCTTTGACAACCACCAGCCATCAGTATTATCATTTCTCTGATTACCGCACTTTTTGTAACCAGAGGCTTATTAACCGCTTTCTTCGCTTTGGGAGCGACAAACCCCAAGCTCTACGGTATTAAGAAGGAAACCAAGGTAATCAACTTTATCGGTTTCAGAAGGATTGCCTACAGTATTTCTTCTATTGTGATTATTGTGGGATTTATTTTCCTGGCAATGAATAAGAAAAATACCGGAGATATCTTTAACTATGACCTGGACTTTAAGGGAGGTTCCTCCACCACCATTACCTTCGATAAGGATATGTCCATGAAGGAGATAGATAGTGAGGTGATTCCTCTGTTTACCGCTGCTACCGGAGGTAATGCCTCCACCCAGGCAGCTAAGGTTGCGGGAACCAATGAGGTTATCATTAAGACCAGAACCATGACTACAGAGGAAAGAACCAAGCTGTATGACAGTCTTCAAGAGAAGTTTTCCATCTCGAGGATAAGATTGTTACCGAGAATATTTCCGGAGCGGTTTCTACAGAAATGAAGAAGGATGCGGTTTGGGCTTTACTGATCGCGATCTTCTGTATGTTGATTTATATCTGGATTCGATTCAGAGACATTAAGTTTGCATCCGCTTCCGTAATGGCTTTGGCCCATGACGTATTGGTGACCGTCACCTTCTATGCGGTGCTTCGTTGGGCGGTGGGCTCTAACTTTATTGCTTGTATCCTCACCATCGTAGGATATTCCATTAACGCTACCATCGTTATCTTTGACCGTATCCGTGAGAATTTACACAACGGTACCAAGAAGAAGGGCTTGGAATATGTGGTAAATGAGGCGATTTTCAGTACGGTAACCCGTTCTATCAATACCTCCTTGACTCACCTTTATTTCCGTATTTGTGCTTTTACATCTTCGGTGTAAGCTCCATTCGAGATTTCACCTTACCCTTGATGGTGGGTATTGTAGCTGGCGCTTGGTCTTCCGTATGTATCGCAGGACCGCTTTGGTTTGATTTTGTGATTCTTTCCAAGAGAAAGAAGGAACAGCTTAGCAAGAAATAGTAAAGGAAAAGGGGTGACTATGGCAGCTGCCAAAATGAAATATGAAATCAAAGGGCAGTGCGGAAGAGCCAAGTCTGCCCATGTGGAAACCGTCCATGGTGTGATAGAAACCCCGGTCTTTATGAATGTGGGTACTGTGGCAGCCATCAAGGGTGGGGGTATCCACGGATGATCTTCGTCTGGTGCATACACAGGTGGAGTTGTCCAATACCTATCATCTCCATGTGCGAACCGGAGACAAGGTTATCCGGGAGCTGGGTGGCTACACAGGATGATGAATTGGGACAAGCCCATCCTTACCGATTCCGGCGGTTTTTCAGGTTTACAGTCTAGCTAAAGACCGGAAGAAAAATTCGGGAAGAAGGGTGGAATTCCGCTCCCATATTGATGGAAGAAGGATTTTTATGGGATCCGGAGGAATCCATGCAGATTCAGTCTAACTTGGGCTCTACCATTGCCATGGCCTTTGACGAGTGTCCGCCGGCCTTGGCAGCGGAGGATTATATTCTTCCTTCCGTGGAGAGAACCACCCGTTGGCTTCTTCGTTGTCAGGCGGAGATGGATCGTTTGAACAGCTTGAAGATACCCTGAATCCTAAGCAGATTCTCTTTGGGATTAATCAGGGAGGGGTTTTTGGAAGATATTCGTATCGACCATGCCAAGCGTATTACGGAGCTGGATTTGGAAGGCTATGCAGTTGGCGGTCTGGCCGTAGGAGAAAGCCATGAGGATATGTACCGGATTTTGGATGCGGTGGTTCCTCATTTGCCCCGGCATAAGCCTACTTACCTTATGGGGGTAGGAACTCCGGAAAATATGATTCAGGCTGTGGAACGGGGAATTGACTTTTTCGATTGTGTATTCCCCAGCAGAAACGGAAGACATGGTCATGTGTATCATGCTACCGGAAAGCTGAATCTTTGGAACCTGGCTTATGAAAAGGATATGCGTCCCATTGAAGAGGGCTGTGATTGCCCGGCTTGCAAAGGGATTCGAAAAAGAGGACGGAACGTATACCGGGGTTATTCCAGAGCGTATATCCGTCATCTTTTAAAGGCGAAGGAAATGCTGGGAATGCGGCTTTGCGTTTTACATAATCTTTCCTATTACAATCGCCTGATGGTGGAAATGCGTAACGCCATTCGGGAAAATCGTTGGGAAAGCTGGAAGACGGAAGCCTTATATAAACTAAAAATACAAAACTCCTAAGGGAGAAGATTTGACAGAAGAAAAAGGAGATACATTATGGCAGGATTGGGGAGCAGTAGGTTGGATTATTTATGCGTAGTGATTATTGCCATGTTCTATTTTTGGGTGTTCGTCCCTCAGCAGCAGGAAAAGAAAAAAACTGCAGGATTTGATGAGCTCCCTTGCTGTGGGAGATACAGGTTCTTACCAGTTCGGGATTTTACGGTGTCATCATTGACCTTACCGAGGATACGGTAATCGTAGAGTTCGAGGAAACAAGAACTGTCGTATTCCGATGCAGAAGACAGCTATCGTTCAGATTGAGAAGGCTTCCAACTAAGGCTTTTGATCGAGAGAAGAGCAGATTTTGTTTTAAGCTTTTAAAAATACTGATTCTTCTATTTGGGAAGAAAAAGAAGTTTTACAAAAAATAGAAAGAAGGAAAAATGATGAGGAAACCCTGGTTTTTACTTTTTGGGGACAGTCTACAGAGCATGAGGTATCCTGCCGCTTGTACTCACGATTAAGCAGGCGGTAAAATCAAGAAAAGTACAAGGTACTTTGTATCGGAATTACAAAAATCCGGGGAATGGATTCCCGTGGAGAAAGAAGAAACCATTGAAGACGGAAGCTGGAAGGAAAGTGCAGAAAGAGCCGTGATTCTTCCAGACGCAAAGCTTTTCTTCGTGCTTTTTCTGGAGAAAAACGGAGATAGCCACTTGAAAAAGATTGATTTGGTTTTTCCGGTGCTTCATGGAAAAGACGGAGAAGATGGAACCATTCAAGGACTTTTTGGAAATTGCCAGAATTCCTTATGTGGGCTGTGGGGTGCTTTCCTCTGCGATTTCTATGGATAAGGTTTACACTAAAATGGCGGTGGAAAAAGCCTTTGGCGAAAGATTGCGTGCGACAGGCTAAGTATATTTCCTTTGTGCGAAGCCAGTGGGAGAATCAGGAGAAGATTATTTCCAAGGTGGAAGAGGCTCTTTCCTATCCGGTATTTGTAAAGCCCTCCAATGCAGGCTCTTCCTGCGAGTAAGCAAGGCAGAAGGATAGGGAGGCCTTAAAGAAGGCGGTGGAAAAATGCCCTTTCAGTGGATAGAAGAGTCTTGGTGGAGGAAAGTATCATAGGACGAGAGCTGGAATGTGCAGTATTCTCCGGAAAAAGAAGGGCAGGTAGAAAGCTCCTCTGTGGGAGAAATTCTTGCAGCAGCAGAGTTCTACGATTATGACGCTAAATATAATAATCCGGATTCCAAGACGGAACTCCATCCGATATCTCCGGGGAGATTGAAGAGAAGATCAGAAAGGCAGCAGAGACAGTCTTCTTAGCGGTGGACGGCTTCTCTCTCCAGAGTGGATTTCTTCCTGTCCGGGGAGGAAGTGATTTTTAACGAAATCAATACCATGCCGGGCTTCACTTCTATTTCCATGTATCCCATGCTTTTTAAGAAAAAGGGATATTCCATAGAAGAGCTGGTAGAGAAACTTTTAGAGAGTGCTTTTCATAGACCTTAAGAATTTCATAAATAATTATTTCCGTGGACTTTAAACTTTTTGCAAGATTGTGCTATACTAAGTACACAATCAATTTGATTTTAAATGTTTGATTTCCATTCTCCTAGGGGCTCTGTTATGCACGCAGGGTCCCTATTATATTGTCTTCATTGTCGTAAAGAAAAAGTTATGAAAAGGAAAGCTGTGACTGAGGTAAGAAATTAAGATGAAGGTCAAAATGACTATGCATACCAGACAAAAATATGACGGGGACTTGGACAGCTTCGTGCTGGAACATTCCGGTGTACTGATGCAAAGAGGAGAGCAGTTTCTTCTCAGTTATTTTTCAAGAGGGAGTACACCACGGTATGAAACTGTATCCGGCGGAAGGTCGTCTGGAGATTATTCGAAATTGGAAGGAAGAGGAGAAGCTTCTCTATGAGGGAGGTGTCCGCTGGAAGGTGGATTACGAAACGGAGGTAGGTGTCCTGCCCCTGGAATTTGATACGGCAGAGGTGGATTTTCGAAATGCCGACTTTTCTCGGGGGACAAGGAGAAATTAGTCTCTATTACACACTCTTTCAGTTTGGGCAAAGGTGGCAGAGACAGAACTCTCCATTGCAATTTCGCCCTATTCGGAGTAAAATGTAAACGTTTCTTTGCAAAAATAAGCACAATAATTTGTAGACTTGAAATGAGGTGTTCATGGTACTGGCAATTGCTCCACAAAGCATTATTTCAATTTTGTTGGTGATTTTGATTTTGCTTTTTCATCGTATTAATAGCTTTATATTTTATGGGAAGACGTTTGCAGGAAAAGCAGGCTGCACAGCAACCCATGATTGAGGCCAATACCATGGAAGTTTCCATGTTGATTATCGATAAGAAGAAGCTGAGCGTAAAGGCGGCCGTTGCGGCAGGTTTACCGGAACAGGTGGAGAAGGAGCTTCCTTCTATCTTCGCTTTTCAAAGCTTCCCATTGTTAAGGCCAAGGTGGGACCGAAGGTTTTTAGCTCTATGGCTGATCCCAATGTATATGAGGTGCTTCCCGTTAAAGAAGGAAGTAAAATGCGCGGTATCCGGAATCTATCATTCGCTCCATCAAGTCTGTACGAGGCGGAGTAGTACCTGAGGCGCCGAAGAAAAAGGCTTTTTCGCCAATTTAAGAAAAGAAGGCGGAAGACGAAGTGAAGAAGCAACAAGCAAAGAAGTAAGGAAATAAGAAAAAGCCGGGTTTACGAGAAAGAATTAACTTTATGTAAAAAGAGGCAGAGTGAGCTTTTTCTAAGAAACAGGTCCGGAAAAGGGGCATCTGAGCTCGCCGGTACTTACTGAAAAGCAAGAGAAACGAAGCTTGAAGTTAGTACTGCTGCGTGGCGAAGTTAGCGAGAGCGTGCCCTCTTTCTGGGCCTGTTTTAGTAGAAAAAGAATAATGAGGTAGATATAGAATTTGTTTCCATTTCTCCTTGACAGAAAAAGGGTAAAGAATGGTAGTATGAAGTTTGCTTATTTGGCCGGTAGGGGATAATCTGCCTATTTTTCGTCCAAAGGGAAGAAAAATACCAAAGAAAAAGTGAACGTATCGTCAACTAATCCATAAATTAAAGGAGTTTCCCTGAGTTGTTTTAAGCAGATTATAATACTAAAGGCAAATTGGGACAAGTTTTATTGTGGATTCTTAGCAAAGAGATGAGATATATCTCGGATATTAGGGGTGAACGGTCGATGAAAAAAAGCAAAATGCATCCGGTGCAAACCGGAAAGAATCTCAGAATGACTTTCTCTCAGAGTAAAGAAGTTCTGAATGCTAAACCTCATTGAAATCCAAAAAGGATTCCTATGAATGGTTTTTGCATGAAGGCTTGAGGGAGGCCTTTGATGATATTCTCCCATCCAGGACTTTGCAGGACATCTTAGCTTGGAGTTTGTGAATTTCAAACTGGCTAAGGAAGAGGCAAAGTACAGCATAGAAGAGTGTAAGGAAAGAGATGCAACCTATGCAGCTCCCCTTAAGGTTAAAGTTCGCCTCTTTAATAAGGATAAGGAAGAAATCAATGAACATGAAATCTTCATGGGTGACCTTCCTTTGATGACAGAGAACGGCTCCTTCGTAATCAACGGTGCGGAAAGAGTTATCGTTTCTCAGTTGGTGCGTTCTCCGGGAATTTATTATGGGGTAGACCATGATAAGGTGGGTAAGGAGCTTTACAGCAGTACCGTTATTCCGAAATCGTGGTGCCTGGATTGAGTACGAAACAGACTCCAATGACGTATTCTTCGTTCGTGTAGACAGAACCAGAAAGGTACCGGTTACTGTCTTTATTCGTGCTCTGGGTGTAGGTTCCAACAAGGATATCCTTGATTTATTCGGAGAAGATCCAAAGCTCTTAGCTTCTATCGACAAAGATCCTTCTGAAAATTACAGGAAGGTCTCTTAGAGTTATACAAAAATTCGACCGGGAGAACTGCTTTCCGTGGACTCCGCCCAATCCCTATTGAACTCCATGTTTTTTGACCCAAGACGCTATGATTTAGCCAAGGTGGGACGATACAAGTTCAACAAGAAATTACATTTTAAGAACAGAATCAAGGGCCATGTTTTGGCTGAGGCTGTTTATGCACCGGAGACCGGTGAGCAGCTGGCTGAGGCAGGCGCAACCGTTAGCCAGGAATTGGCAGAGCAGATTCAGAATGCTGCAGTTCCCTTTGTTTGGATTGACGGACCTACAAGAACCGAGAAGGTGCTTTCTTCCATGCAGGTGGATATTAAGGAGTGGATTCCCGCTTCCATCAATCCTGAGGAGTGCGGTATCAATGAGTTGGTATTCTATCCTGCCTTAAAGGAGCTTTTAGCTTCTGTAGAGGGACAGGGAGAGGATGCGCTGAGAGATGGGATTCGTAAGAACATCCATAGCCTGATTCCAAAGCATATCACTAAGGAAGACATTTTTCGCTTCCATTAACTACTTACTGAATCTGGATGAAGAAATCGGTACAGTGGACGATATTGACCACCTGGGAAATCGTCGTATTCGTGCCGTTGGAGAGCTTTTACAGAACCAGTATCGTATCGGATTGTCCCGTATGGAAAGAGTAGTAAGAGAGAGAATGTCCACCCAGGATATTGATGAAATTACTCCTCAATCCTTAATCAATATTAAGCCCGTAACGGCAGCGGTAAAGGAATTCTTCTGTTCCTCCCAGCTGTCTCAGTTCATGGACCAGAATAACCCGCTTTCCGAGCTTACCCATAAGAGAAGACTTTCCGCATTGGGACCCGGCGGTCTTTCCAGAGATCGTGCAGGTTTCGAGGTGCGAGACGTACACTATACCCACTACGGAAGAATGTGTCCTATCGAGACTCCTGAAGGACCGAACATCGGTCTGATTAACTCCTTGGCTTCTTATGCAAGAATCAATGAGTACGGTTTTATCGAGGCACCTTACTTAGTGGTAGATAAGACCGACCCTGCCAATCCGGTGGTTACCAATCAGGCGGTATATCTTGCCGCAGACGAGGAAGATCAGTTCGTGGTTGCTCAGGCGAATGAGCCTTTGGATGAGGAAGGACATTTTAAGCATGATAATGTTTCCGGTAGATATCGGGATCAGACCTCAGCTTTCCCAAAGACCAGTATTGATTTAATGGACGTATCTCCCAAGATGGTATTCTCGGTAGCGACTTCCATGATTCCTTTCCTGCAAAACGATGACGCGAACCGTGCCCTGATGGGATCCAACATGCAGCGTCAGGCAGTGCCACTTTTGATTACCGAATCCGCAGTGGTGGATACCGGTATGTCCAGTAAGGCGGCGGTAGACTCCGGAGCCTGCGTAGTGGCAAAGAACAGCGGAGAGGTTACTCTTCTTCCTCTGCAAGAATTTTGGTGAAGAGAGACAAGGACGGAGGAATCGACGAGTATAAGCTGATGAAGTTTATGCGTAGTAACCCCAGTAACTGTTAGCAACCAAAAGCCCATTGTCAATACCCATGACAGGGTAGAGGCAGGGGATGTTATTGCAGACGGTCCTTCTACAAAGGACGGCGAGATTGCCTTAGGAAAGAACCCCTTAATCGGATTTATGACCTGGGAAGGTTACAACTACGAGGACGCGGTTTTACTTTCCGAGCGTCTGGTACAAAACGATGTTTACACCTCCGTTCATATTGAAGAGTATGAGTGTGAGGCAAGAGATACAAAGCTTGGACCTGAAGAGATTACCGCCGACGTTCCCGGTGTAGGTGATGATGCCTTAAAGAATCTGGACGAAAGAGGAATTATCCGTATCGGTGCAGAGGTTCGTGCCGGAGATATTCTGGTAGGTCGTAACCCCAAAGGGAGAGACAGAGCTTACCGCCGAGGAGCGTTTGCTTCGTGCCATCTTCGGTGAGAAGGCAAGAGAAGTAAGAGATACCTCCTTAAAGGTACCTCACGGTGCTTACGGAACCGTTATCAACACCATGGTTTATACCAGAGAGAATTCCGATGAGCTGGCTCCGGGAGTTTCCCAGTCCGTTCGTATCTATATCGCCCAGAAGAGAAAAATCGGTGTAGGAGATAAGATGGCGGGACGTCACGGAAACAAGGGTGTCGTTTCCCGCGTGCTTCCGGTAGAGGATATGCCTTACCTGCCAAACGGTCGTCCCTTGGATATCGTATTGAATCCTTTGGGTGTGCCTTCTCGTATGAATATCGGACAGGTCTTGGAGTTACATCTTTCCTTGGCGGCAAAGGCTCTGGGCATTGATGTTTCTACCCCGATCTTTGACGGTGCAACCGAGGTGGATATTCAGCAGACCCTCTTACTGGCAAATGACTATGTAAATCTTTCTTGGGAGGAATTTTCCGAGAAGCATAAGGAAGAGCTGGATCCGGAAGTATATGCTTACTTGGGAGAGCATCTTGACCACCGTAAGGAATGGCAGGTAGTGCCTATCGGTACTGACGGAAAGAGTACAGCTGAGAGACGGAAGAACCGGAGAGAAATTTGACAGTCCTACTTCCATCGGCTTCATGCACTATTTGAAACTTCACCACCTGGTAGACGATAAGATTCATGCCCGTTCTACCGGTCCGTACTCCATGGTTACCCAGCAGCCTCTGGGAGGTAAAAGCCCAGTTCGGTGGACAGCGTTTCGGAGAGATGGAGGTTTGGGCTCTGGAGGCCTACGGTGCAGCGTATACCTGCAGGAGATTCTGACCATGAAGTCCGACGATGTGGCAGGTCGTAAAGACCTACGAAGCCATCATCAAGGGACAAAAATATTCCGGCACCCGGAGTGCCCGAGTCCTTTAAGGTACTTTTTAAAGGAAATGCAGGCTCTGTGTCTGGATATGAGAGTGCTGGATGAGAATCAGCAGGTAGTAGAGATTACGGAAGATCTTTACGATGCAAATCAAGATATGCACAGACTCTCGTCTGGCGGAGATTATCGTCAGGATAAGCAGGAAAACTTCGGAGCCTACGGCTATACCAAGCAGGAATTCCAGGATGGAGAGCTGGTGGATGCCGAGGAAAATGAAGAGAGCGCAGAAGAGGATGACTCTATAGAAGAGCTGGATCAGGATGATTTTTATTCCTTAGCTTCCGACTTCGGTGATGATGGTGATAACGAGTAGAGGAGGAAAAATGGCAAACTTTCAAAATGGAAATGAGCCGGTGCAATTTGATTCCATAAAATTGGTTTGGCTTCCTGGAAAAAAATTCTGGACTGGTCCTATGGAGAAGTAAAGAAGCCGGAAACCATTAACTATAGAACCCTGAAGCCGGAGAAGGACGGATTATTCTGCGAAAGAATTTTCGGACCGGTAAAGGACTGGGAATGTCACTGTGGAAAATATAAGAAGATTCGCTACAAGGGTGTGATTTGTGATCGTTGCGGTGTAGAGGTTACCAAGTCTTCTGTACGTAGAGAGCGGATGGGGCATATCGCCCTAGCGGCTCCCCGTATCCCACATTTGGTACTTCAAGGGAATTCCTTCCCGTATGGGACTTATTTTGGATATCAGTCCCAGAATTCTGGAAAGAGTTCTGTATTTTGCCTCCTACGTAGTTCTGGATCCCATGGAAACCGGATTAAACTATAAGGATGTGCTTTCCGAGAAGGAATATAGAGATGCCGTAGAGCAGTATGGCTACGGCAACTTCCGAGTAGGAATGGGTGCGGAAGCGGTATATGAGCTGCTTTCCAACATTGACCTGGAGAAGGAGTATACGGATCTTCGTGGAGAGCTGGACAGCTCCTCCGGACAGAAGAGAGCCCGTATCGTAAAGCGTTTGGAAGTGGTGGAAGCTTTCCGTTCCTCCGGAAATAAGCCGGAGTGGATGATTCTATCCCACCTTCCCGTAATTCCTCCTGATTTACGTCCTATGGTACAGCTGGATGGCGGACGTTTTGCGACCTCCGACTTAAACGACCTGTATCGTAGAATTATTAATAGAAACAACCGTCTGGCAAGACTCTTGGAGCTGGGAGCACCGGAAATTATCGTGCGAAACGAGAAGAGAATGTTGCAGGAGGCGGTGGATGCCCTGATCGATAACGGTAGAAGAGGACGTCCTGTAACCGGTCCCGGAAACCGTGCTTTAAAGTCCCTTTCCGATATGTTAAAGGGTAAGCAGGGACGTTTCCGTCAGAACCTTTTAGGAAAGCGTGTGGACTACTCCGGACGTTCCGTAATCGTAGTAGGACCGGAATTAAAGATTTATCAGTGCGGTGTGCCTAAGGAGATGGCTATCGAGCTCTTTAAGCCCTTCGTTATGAAGGAGCTGGTAAAGAGCAACAAGTCTCATAACATTAAGAATGCCAAGAAGATGGTGGAAAGACTGGATCCATTGGTTTGGGATATCTTGGAAGATGTTATTAAAGAGCACCCGGTTATGTTAAACCGTGCCCCTACCCTGCACCGTTTGGGAATTCAGGCCTTCGAGCCGATTCTGGTAGAGGGTAAGGCGATTAAGCTTCACCCGCTGGTTTGTGCGGCCTTCAATGCGGACTTCGATGGAGACCAGATGGCGATCCACCTTCCTTTAACCCAGGAAGCACAGGCGGAGTGTCGTTTTATGTTACTTTCTCCCAACAACCTCTTAAAGCCCTCTGACGGTGGTGTGGTTGCGGTACCTTCTCAGGATATGGTACTGGGTGTGTATTATTTAACCCAGGAAAGAGAAGGAGACAAGGGAGAGGGAATGCTCTTCAAGTCTATCAATGAAGCTATTTTGGCTTATGAGAACCACTATGTAACCCTTCATGCGAAGATCCGTTGTAAGGTGAAGAAGGAATTCTTACAGGAAGACGGCAGCAAGAAGGAAGAAGAAGGTATTATTGAGACCACTGTAGGAAGACTCTCTTCAATGAGATTATTCCGCAGGATTTAGGATTTATTGACCGTTCTTTACCGGAGAATCGTTTCCTTCCGGAAATCAATTTCCTGGTAAAGAAGAAGAACCTAAAGCAGATTCTGGAAAAGGTAATGGATGTGCATGGGGCTATGCAGACCGCTTTAACCTTGGATGACATTAAGTCCATCGGTTATAAGTTCTCTACAAGAGCAGCTATGACCGTATCCATCCACGATATGACCGTTCCGGAGACTAAGGAAACGCTCTTGGAAGAGGCACAGAAGACTGTGGATAGGATTGCCAAAAACTTCCGCAGAGGTTTGATTACCGAAGAAGAGCGTTACAAGGAAGTTATCGAAACCTGGAAGAACACTGATGAACAGCTTACCCATGACCTCTTAACAGGATTGGATAACTACAACAACATCTTCATGATGGCGGACTCCGGAGCCCGTGGATCCGATAAGCAGATTAAGCAGCTTGCCGGAATGCGTGGACTCATGGCGGATACAACCGGTAAGACTATCGAACTTCCCATTAAGTCCAACTTCCGTGAAGGTCTGGATGTATTGAGTACTTTTATCTCCGCTCACGGAGCACGTAAGGGACTTTCCGATACCGCTCTTCGTACAGCGGACTCCGGATACTTAACAAGACGTTTGGTAGACGTATCTCAGGATTTGATTATCCGTGATCTGGATTGCTCCGAGGGAAGAGAGACTATTCCTTCCTTAGAAATCACAGAGCTTTCCGACGGACAGGAAAAGATTGAGTCCTTGCAGGAGAGAATTACCGGCCGTTATGTAGCGGAGGATATCATTGATCCGGAAACCGGAAATATGGTCATTAAGGCGAACCACATGGTAACCCCGAAGAGAGCGCCACAGGTTATGGATGCTTTAAACAAGATGGGCAGAAAGTCCATTCGTATTCGTACCGTTCTGACCTGCCGTTCCAAGTCCGGTATCTGTGCAAAGTGTTACGGAGCAAACTTGGCAACAGGAAAGCTGGTTGAGGTGGGAGAGGCAGTAGGAACCATCGCTGCACAGTCCATCGGAGAACCGGGAACACAGCTGACCATGAGAACCTTCCATACCGGAGGTGTGGCAGGTGGAGATATCACACAAGGTCTTCCCCGTGTAGAGGAGTTGTTCGAGGCCAGAAAGCCTAAGGGACTTGCCATTCTTACGGAGATTCCCGGTGTTGTAGAAATTCGTGACACCAAGAAGAAGAGAGAGGTTATCGTAACCGACAACGAAAAGGCTCAGTCCAAGACTTACCTGATTCCTTACGGATCTCGTTTAAAGGTTACAGATGGACAGGTTCTGGAAGCCGGAGATGTATTAACCGAAGGTTCCATCAATCCTCATGACCTTCTGAAGATTAAGGGTGTTAAGGCTGTACAGGAATACATGATTTCCGAAGTGCAGAGAGTATACCGTTTACAGGGTGTAGAAATCAACGATAAGCATATCGAGATGATTGTGCACCAGATGATGAAGAAAGAGCGTGTCAATGAAGCAGGAGATTCCCGCTTTATCCCGGGAACCACTGTAGATCGTTTAGACTTCGAAGATGAAAATGAGAGACTCATTGCAGAAGGAAAGGTACCTGCAGAAGGAAAGAGAACCATGTTGGGAATTACCAAGGCTTCCTTGGCTACCGATTCCTTCATGTCTGCAGCATCCTTCCAGGAGACCACCAAGGTTCTTACTGAAGCGGCTATCAACGGTAAGATTGACCACCTCATCGGTTTGAAGGAAAATGTTATTATCGGTAAGCTGATTCCTGCAGGTACAGGAATGCGTCGATATAGAAACGTTAAACTTTCTACAGATAAGGAAGAAGTGGTAGATACTTCCGACGTGCTTAGCAACGAGGTAAATGAACCCTAAGCACAGTAAAGAGATTTTTGATGCGGATCCCAAAGGGATTATCCGGATTATCCGCAGCCCTAAGAGCAATTAAAGAGGGCGAAAACGAGTTATAATATTAGCTTTAAAAGAGGCTATATAAAAATCAAAAATAGCTGTAGTACCATATGGGTCTGAAGCCGGGCACGCTCTCGCCAGCTTCGCCACGAAGCGGATACTAAGCGAAAAACTGCGTTTCTGTGTTTTCGCATAGTACCGTCGGGCTCAGACTACCCCATTTTCAGACCTATAGTGCTAAAAATTTATTTCTTTTTAATTTTTGATTTATATAACCTCTTTTTGATAATTTGAGCACTTTCATAAGCTAGCTGATCGAGGGTAATCAGACCCATACTGTACTGAAAGGCTAAGAAATATTTTCAACAAAAATAAGAGAATATGTGACCAATTCTTCCTTTTACCGTTTATAAGGTAGAGAGAAGAATATTGCAGTACTTTTTCTGGTCAACGAGATACCGCATATTACGCTGGTGATACTCGTTAAGAAGGAAAAGACTGACCTGCAAACATCAGGGCATAAGCCAAGGAGGAAATTATGAGGAAGGAAAAGAGAAAAATATCTGTGTTTGGTACAGGGATATTGTGCCGCCATTTTATCCGCAGTGGAGTATTGACAGCTTGTAGCGGAGCAAGAAAAGACACAAGCTATAGAGAGGATAACTCTATTAAGAGTGGGGTATATGGGGATGCAGAGGCTGAAAGATCTGATGAAGCAGCTTTTGCAGGAGCACAGGTGGCAAAATCCAATGCCGGAAAGGATTCTGTAGTTACTAAGGAAAATGAAGTTCCCGTAGCCTCTCAGGGAGAAGCCGCTGAGGAGACCGTTCCGGAAGTAAGCAATCCTGATTCCAATACGCCTGATTCCAATACTCCCGATGTTTCGGAAGAACCCAATGTTCAGATTTCGGAAAAAAAGATTCGTACCGTGAATATGGAAATCGATACAAAGGATATTCCGGAAAAAGCAAAGGCGCTTCGAGAAAAAGTGAAAGCAATGTCCGCGCTATGGAATCAGAGGATTTTCAGGATAATGACAGCTATAGCGACTTTAGAAGAATGTATTTTACCATTCGTATTCCAAAGGATAAAGATGGATGAATTCCTTAGCTTCGTGGAAGGAGAGGGACAAATTAAGTCTCGCAACGAGAATCTGGAAGATGTTCGTTTACAGTACCATGATGCCTAGGCTCATAAGAATTTCTTTAGAAAAGGAGCAGGAGAGGGTTCTGGCTTTTGATGGACAAGGCGGAAAATCTGGATCAGCTTCTGATTTTGGAAAATCGTTTAACTGAGATACGCTATCAGTTGGAGAATTACGGAAGCCAAATTCTGGAATATGACTAACAGGATTAACTTTGCTACCTTAAACCTGACTTTGATGGAAAAAGTCAAAGCCGGAGGCAAGAGAGCAGAAGGAGGAAGGCTTTTAAGGATAGATTGAAGACGGATTTAAAGAAAATCTCTACGGTATCAAATGGTTCTTTGAAGCTCTTCTTTTTCCTAATCCTTGTGTACAGTCCTCAGATTATAGGAATTGCAGCTATCGCCTTGCTCTTGATTTTTCTCCATAAAAGAGAGCAGAAAGCCAGGGGCAAAGAAGGCAAAAGCCATGGAGCAGAATCGTTAAAGGAGCAGGATAAAAACGTAAAGTAGCATATAGAGAGAAATATATAGTAGAACATAAAACAAAAGTCCCCGGAGAATTTTCCGGGGACTTTCTTATGATCATTCTGGTTTGCTTACGGCAAGATTTTTTAATAAACCGTTTTGTAACTGGAAGATTGCATTGGAATCGCCTGCAACAGCAGAGCGGTTAGCTTCTTCCGCATGGGATAACTCCTCCCGTAAGATGGAGATATGTTTTGGAGCATCAATGGCAATACGAACGCCGTCAGCGGCAGTTTCAATAACCGTAAGACGAATATTATCGCCGATTAAAATGCTTTCATTCTTTTTTCTTCTTAAAATTAACATGGTTTTCCTTCACCTCTTTCTTCCACATCCCTGTGGAAACTCCTCCGGGCTATCTTTATACGGCAGCTTTCTGCTTTTTGCCTGTACAGATTCAAAGCTGCCCAGAGTGTGCTTGTATTCGTATCCGCTTGCTTCAAGTATTACTTGCATGCCCTTATGATTCTCTGGATTAATCACCAAAGGACACTTCAAATTTACGGTGTTGTCCAGGTAGTCTGCCTGTAAAACGCAGGTCACATAGTAGCTTAAATTCTTCCGCATCCTTAACCCCTAAGTAAGTAAGCTCTTCGTCGGTAAGGTTTGGAGCATAGTCAGGATCCAATGAGAATGGATTGATGACTACGAAAAGCCACATCGATTCTCTACTCCCTGTAAAAGAAGAATGGTAGAATCTTCCTCTCGTTTAAACATAAGGGAAGATAGTGCTGCACCTCTGAAAAAGCCGAAAAGCCCATCAGGAAATGAAAGCAAACTCTTCCTCATAATCGATAACGCCATAGTCCTTGGTATGTAATTGCATAATTTCTCCATAGAATAATAATGATCATGTTTGTAATTTTTTGAGATTTCCCTCCCTCCTTTGCGAGAGAGGGCATGGCTGTTATCCCATGCCGCCCTGCCAAAAAGCAAGGGACTTCTGTGAGATTTCAGCTTTCTAAATCTATGGATCCGCCCATATCGGGTTTTTCGAAAAATAGATAAAATTCCGGTATACTGAATTTAATGTCCGGTATTTGGGTTACGATGGTCATATCCATCGCGGAAGATAAGATAAATCTCCCTCAGTGTACCCTGCATTTCAAAGGCTCCCCGATCCTGAAGATAGCTGGCTGTTTTCTGTCTCATAGCTCTTTGAGATACTAAAGATCTCCAGTGTCTCTGCAGCTGCTCTTTGTTTATTGCCTTGGATATAGAGATTTGGGGATTGGGAATCAGCTCCTGTAAGGGTAAGGAATCTGTGCCCGTCTCCGTTCTTTTGGCAGAGACAGCCTGCATGGCGGGAGTAGTAAGTCAAAATGGTTTTCTACTCTTTGGTATTGCCGGTTTACCTTTATACTGCAAAGCAGCATCCTGTTTTCCGGCTTTTGTGCTTCAATGGTACTTAGACGAAGCGCCTCCTCGTGCTTGGTCAATTTGATCGGAAGGACCAGCTTTCCACCACTGACTTAGGTGAATCGCTTTAAAGTCAGTCGTACTTACTTTGATGAGTTGTCCCATACTCGCCTCCCTGTTTCCAACCTGCTATAGAAACTATAGCACTGCCTTGCCTTGGTCAGGTTAATGGAGAGATGACCCTGTTCTTTTATCTACCAACGAAATCAAATAAAGAAGACTGCATGATGTTGGAGCCCAACCTTCATTGCGGCATTGTAGCTGTATTGGTAGGAATACATCTTCACCACTGCATCATAGGTCCACACCCAGCTTAGAGGTATTCTTCTGGAGAGTATCCATCGTAATATCTAACTTACTCTGGTAGCTTTCCAGTGCGGCATACTTAATACCCTAATTCTCTGTAGCTGTCGCTGACTCTTGCCTCGCATCATCATTTTTGGTTGATGAAGTCGGACATATCTTTTATGAAAACGAGATTTCGCTGTAGACACATTTGTATTTGTTTTAGGGCTTCCCTATACTGGTGGGAAGTTAAATTGCCTTTAGACATTAAGGCTACACGGGCTGTTTGCCAAGGAATCTTCCTCAGCTACAACAGGACCTCCGTTAGAGGCACCCTCTTGATTCTCTGGATGGCATCCGCATCACTCAGGCCTCTCAGGGTATCGGAGGAAAGTCCGGTGATCATGTTTAAACCGCCGGTGTAGGTGTCTAAAAGAGTGCTTCTGTCTCTTAAAGAACCGTAGCCGGTACTCATTTTTCCCTGCTCTCTCATAGCGGGAAAGAATAATCTTCAAGCTATCATTTTCATTGAGGGCATTCCCGTCCGCATCGGTACCGGAGAACTCATTCTTGTAGTTTGTTCCGTCATAGCTGTACTTAATGTTCAGCTCTGTGGCTTTGCTGTCTCCCGGAATTTGTGGGTATAGGTTAGGTAATACTTGGATTGGTACCGTTTAAATCCTCCTTTAAAGAGAAGGGAACGGTGGTCATATCGTTTCCGCCGTAGACATAGAAGTTGTCATACTGAGAATTCAGGGTGTTTACTACGGAATGAAGACGCTGGGTAAACTCTGTTTCATAGGTTCCTACAGTTCCTTCATTAGCATTCTGGCTATCGCTTAGCAATAGCGAGCACCTTTGCGTTAACGGCACGCATGTCTTCCTGAATGCTTAATGCACCTTTTTCCTGCTGGTACAAAACGATTCTTTACGTCGTCGATTATGCGTTTTCTTTGACTCGGCATCCATGTACTGATTGTCCATCTCGCTTTCCGGGCATAGTAAGCACGGGTTCTCATCGGCTGCCTTGTATTTTTCTTCCGGTGGAAACCTGCTCTATGGACTCGTTTAACTTGCTATGAAGATTTCTGACGACTTTGCATAATCCTGATAATAGGTTCTTGCTGTTACTCTCATGATTTACTCCATTCTTTCCGGATGTTTATCCTTTGCTTCTTGCATGTTCTCGGGCATCCTTTCCCTGATGAAAGAAGAGCCGTTTTAGCTCTTTTTTCATTACTGTATATATCGAGCTATTTTTCTTAAACTATAAGTATTTTTCAGAAAAACTCTTAAAAATACAAGGGGAATGGCTACCGCATTTTTAATAAATAAAGATGAAGCGAAGAAGGAGTGTGGGTCTGTAAGAGGGGATCTGAGCTCGCTGGTGCTTGCAGAATACCAGGCGAAGGGAAGGACTGTAGAAAATAATAAGATGAAGCAAAGAAGGAGTGTAGGTCTGTAAGAGGAGCAATCTGAGCTCGCCGGTACTTACAGAATAGCTGACGAAGGAGGGACTGTAGAAAATAATAAGATGAAGCGAAAGAAGGAGTATAGGTCTGTAAGAGGGCATCTGAGCCCGCCGGTACTTACTGAAAGCGAGCAAAGCGAAGCTTGAAGTTAGTACCGCTGCGAAGGCGAGGTTAGCGGGAGCGTGCCTGATTACAGACCTATACTTCTTCAAAGCGTATTATTACAACAGTCCCTCCCTTCGGAGGGGGGAGGTTAGCGAGACGCCCCTGACTACAGACCACACTCCTTCAGAGCGTCTTTATTACACATGCGGGAGCCATTTATAGCTCCCGTATCTGTTTATCGTCCAATAGCCAGTAAGGTTTCCGAGGTATCGTTTAATGTGGTCATCAGTCTTGCCGCTGCATTGTAGGGAAGAGAGTAGGTCATCATGTTTGCCGCCCTTCGTCCAAGCTGACTCGGAAAAGCTGATCTCTGGAATTGTTGATTCCTCTAATACCGCCTTGTTGATTTCTGTGCATTCTTATTGGCATAGGAATCGGTGGCTAAAGTAGTGGATACATTGTTCATGTAATCCGCATAGTTGGTTTTGGTGTTGTTCATCTTCATCATAGGAGAAGTCATCTGCTCCAACATTTCCAAAACCGTATCGGTGGTATCTCCTCGATTGGTAGCAGAAGCACCGTTTCTAAAACCGTTGGTTCCGATATGGGTGGTTCCGTTTACCCAGCCTCTGGAAATTCCGATATTGGCTGCGGTAACATTGCTGGGATCGTTTCCACCGGCATTATCCTTGTTAATCATTAAGACATAGTTGGGATTGGTTACTCCGGCATAGTTGGTGTTACCCTTTTATTTACCTCGTTCATGTTCTTGGTAAAGGTCTCTGCCAGAAGATCCAGTTTTCCCATATAGAAATCATAGCTGTAGGAATTCATTTCATTGCTGGCCTTTAAGTCTGCCAGGTTAATGGTTCCTCCGCCTCGTACCAAAGCACGTACATCGGAAGTGGAAAGCATATCCAGGCTGGCCTGTACGGATCCGGAGGAGAAACGAACGTCCTTGGTATCTGTAGTAAAGGTATCTGCCGCCGCACCTCTCTTCTGGAAGCCGGTAAACTTCAACTTGGTATTAAGAGGTGCGTCAATGCTTCCTGCTGCAAGCTCTACCTTACCTACGTTGTTGTGCTTTCCGCTGGCATCCTGAAGATCTGCATCAATAGCACCGTTAACAAGGGTGATTTTCTTTACTTCCGTTCCGTTTCCGGCACTGCTGTCACGGTAAACAAGGTTTACTCTTACATCCTCCGGCCAGTCGGAACGTCCCTTTACATTTCCTGCGGAATCGTAGTTATAGATACGATAACGGGTTGTGGGAGGGGTAGGAGAGCTGTATTCCTCGGAGAAATGCTCCACTTCGATAGGAACATACTTGGAAAGCTCATCCAGCTTTAAGTTTCTCCGATCCCGCAGCTCTAATGCAGGGTTTCCTAAAAGCTGATTCTTTTTGATTCGATTGTTTAAGTCTCCGATATCGCTAACCAAAGAGTTAATCTTCTGATTGCACCGTTTTCGGAGGTGTTGGTTCCGTCAATCTTATGGAACTCATTCTTTTCTGCCTGGTGAATGCTCTCCGCAGCAGAGTTCATAAGAGTTGTCATAGCCTGCACTCTGGACATTAACTCACCTTCATAAACAGGGTCCTGCACCTTGGAAGGGTCCTGCATATTGGTTAAGGAACGCTGAATGTCGTCAAAGGAGGAACGGATTCCGTTTACCTTGGTCTCATCCAAAAACAGAGAAAAGAGACTTTTAAAGGATTCTCCGATAGACTCGTTATAAGAGGATTTTTCCGTTTTGGGTACGGTATTGTCCGTCCAAAAACTGATCTCTTTAACTGGCGTACTTCATCCATAGCCACCGAAGCCTACATTTACATCACTTTGGAATTCATGTAAAAGGAGGTTGGGTTTTCATAGTTAATAGAGGAGGTCTTTAGCTCTTGACGAGTATAGCCTCAGTATTCATATTGGCCAAGTTATGCCCAACCACATCTAATTTTTCTGATTCATCCGCAGTGCGGAAAGGGCTGTATCAAAGCCGGAAAAGGTTGCTCTTACCATAGTGTCCTCCCTAAAAAGGTTGTTAAAATTTAAGACTTTCTAAAAATAGGCGAAAAATACGCCTTAAGGTTCATTCCTCCGGAAGAGAAGAGTCTTACACCCTTCTATCCCGGAAAGATACTTCAGGCTGTCCCTGAAGCTGCTGGGAAATGTCGCTGATGCGAACCTGTAATATTCTATCGGCGTTTTCTCTGGAATGTATAAAGCGTCTCAGATTATTCTGAAGATCAGCAATTGGATTCTCCCAATCCTCCTGCAATTCTTCCGGAATCCCGGTGAGAAATTCCGTCATGGAACGAGGGCAAATCCACATTCTTTCTGTAACTTTACTCTTTTTTGCTCTAGGCCTCGAAAACGAAGCAGAGTGGGTTGTGCTTCACTGACCAGTCGGGTTAACTCCTCCAAATCATTTTTAGATGCGGAGACAGTTAAGGAATCCTCCAAGTCACATAAAGCAGAAACAAGAGAGGAAAGCTCCGAAAATACGGGCAGGAGCTGTTCCCACTTTTCTCTGTTGGAAATATTCATCATTCTTCCTCTGTATTAATCTTTATATCCTAACATCTTCTCAGCGATACGCTGTGCATTAGGACGATAGGTTCCTGCCTGAACTTGCTGATGAAGTTCTGCTACTCTTTTGTCAGAGGCACTTACGCGAAGAGAATCATTGGTAGCTTTAGACAAAGCTGCTGCAAAGCTTCTGTCGTCTACAACGTTTCCCTTAGAAAGGGACAATCTGTCTACATCCGCTTTCTGTGTAGCTTCTACCTGGTCTACCGGCTTCTGTGGTAGTGCTGCCTGACGAGTTTGATAATCTACTCGAGTGTTAAAATCAGGTCTGATAGAAAAGTTCATTTTTGTCCTCCTGGGTTTTCCTGTTAAATGGCTCCAAGTTTCTTCCTTGCATATCAGAAACTCTTGGGGTATACTTCCTTCACAAGAAAAAAATTTTATGAATGAAACCCCTTCTTCCTCTACTATATCGGCGAGTTTTTTTGTCGATATAAGGAATAGTCCATTAAAATTGCAATTTTTTTGAAATCATTTTTATTTTACATCCAAGGAGGGAAAATGGCAAACATTTTACAGGTAAGTTCTTCCCTCGATTACCCCGGATCCATCGATTAATCAGAGAATATCGCAAGATCCTTCTATAAAGAATCCGGTTTCCCGGGTACGGTGAATCGTGCAGACGGTCAGAATACCGGACAAACCGGCACCGCTACCGGAGAGGGAAGCTTTTTCCGGCGTAGATTTTGAAGGGAACTATGCCGCCTTTTTAAAGGAGCTTTCTCAAACGGCGAAATCTTCCTAAAGCATTGGAGACGGTGCTTTTTGGAGACGGCGCTCTGGCGCTTTCCCAGGAAAAGGGAGAAATCGGTCAGGTAATGGAGGAGCTTTTTCTCTTCTATGGAGATGGAAAGTCCCTGAGGATTTGAAAAGCATTTTTACAGGATCAGCAGAAGGCTCAAATCAAATTCTCCGGAAATCTATTTAATAATTTAAGAGGAATGTTAGCAGCAATATTTCTCCTTCCTTAAAGAATGCGATTTTGAATTTCGGAAAGACCTATAACGACTTCGCGTCTTCCGGACATTTTCTGCAGCAGATGGAAACCATTGCGGGAGATATTGATAAGATGCTGCTTCCCTCCTTTCAGGGAGAGTTTGAGGACCTGCTGTCCCAGCTTAATTTTCAGGCTGAGCCGGGAAAGACGGAGGAAAATACTTCCTTAATTAATAATCAGATTATTCCTTTCATGTCCAACTACATTTCCAGAACCCATGACTACGGGGCAGTAAGAAATGCGGTGGTGATGTTTATTTTGTATGCGGTTAAGTATGAAAACGGCTCCGAGGAGCTTTTGGCAAAGCAAAAGGATGCTTTGATGAATAATCCTGACTTCCGTCTTTTGTTTAAGGGAAATCCGGAGGAAGCATTTAAGGAACTCGTAGATCAGGTTAAGGGGCAGGAGGACAATGCCTTCCCCAAGCTCTTTACGGATTTTTTAAAGGCCGGTGCGGAAGGAAAGGCGGGAACGGAAAATATTTCCCATTTCCAGGAAGTTTTGCACGGTTTGCTGGTCAATGAAAGTGTATATATGCCTCTGCAGCATTTGGTGATGCCCTTTCCGTTACGATGATAAGGATGTGATGAGCGAGATGTGGGTGGAGCAGGAAGCAAAGGACGGTGCCGGCGGAAAGCTGACCAAGATGCTTTTGAAGTTTAACATTCAGAGCCTGGGTAATTTTGAAATCATTTCCGGTATTTCCGATATGCGAGTGGATTTACAGCTTTTTATGCCGGAGGAGCTTATGGATAAGCAGAAGGATGTGGAGGACGTGCTTTCCCATATCTTAAGAAGAAACGGGCTTTCCGTAGCGAATCTCGGGGTATATCAAAAGACCAGAGACTTCCGATTCAGGAAGTTTTCCCGAGATTAAGGAAGCGGAGAAGGGCTTAAACGTAAGGATTTAAAGCAAAGTAGAGTAAACATTCAAGGAAGGATTATCGAGCCTTATTTGTTATGAGTCGTAAATTTAAGTGTAAGGATTTTGTTAAGGAAAGGTCCTTTTCAAGGAAGAAAGAAAACTGTCGATAGAATACTATCTTCAGGAAATAAAGGAGAGAAAAGTGGCAGACTTTAGTAAGATAATGGAGAAAAAGGCGGCAGCCTTAAAGTATGATAATGAGAAAAACGGCGCCCCTATGATTGTGGCGGCCGGTATGAGCCACATGGCGGAAAAAATCACGGAAACCGCAATGAAGTCAGGCGTCCCCGTCTATGAGGACGACAGTTTGGCTTCTCTTCTTACCCAAATGAAACTGGGGCAGAAATTCCTGAGGAATTGTTTCAGGCGATAGTGGAGATCTATATCTATTTCCTCGGCTTTTACCGGGGATCCGGAGAAGGATCGGGCAGAACAGGGAACGAAGAAGGAAGAACGGAAAACAATCTCTTCTTAGTTTCTAAGAAGAGGAGTAATCATGAAGGACAAATTTTTGCATTTTTGGAAAAAGGGATAGCTCTCGTAGGACTATGCCTTTTTCTTGTATTTTAGCGGGAGTAGTGAGTTTTGCCGCCTCTAAACCGATTAACAGTATTCATATTCAGATTTACTCAAAGCTTGAGTCCGGAGACAGTCCCGGAGAAATTTTAATCGAAAAAGGCTGAAATTCAAAAAGCATGAGGTAACCGTAAGGGAAAGAGTTCTCTTTTTACAATTACCGCCGCAGAATGGGGAGGACAGAATAAGTCCAACGTAAAGGTGGGAGAGGAATTGGAACTCCTTCTTACCCTAAGCCCCACCGATGTGACCGATAATTATTTTCTGGCTTCTTATCGGGCTAGCTCCTTTCATATTACAGGGGGATATTATGTTTCCGCGAAAAGAGAGGGCGATGATCTGGTTTTGACTTTGAAAAATGAAGGCCGTGAAGGAGCCTATGACGCCCCGGGTTTCCGTGGACTGGAATGAGAAAAAGTCTGGGATCCGTTCGCTGGCAGCCGGGAGAAGTGGATTCCGGCGTATATTCGGTCTCAGCTTTTTCGAGACGGCACCAGAATTCACGAAATAGAAAAGCTTTCCGGAAATCAGTATAATTTTTTTATCCCTATATGACCAAGGCCGGACGCTACATGGTGAAGGTAAAAACCTTGGTGAAGGATGCCAAGGAAAGAAAAATATGCCAGAGGCAGCGGCTATACCGAATCCTCCGATTTAAAAAATTCGAGACAGGGATGTTTCGGACGGTAAAGGGAAAAGAAGGAGAGAAGGTTCAAGCGGGAACGGAGAAAAAATCGGCTGGGAGGAAACGGACGGAAGCTATATTTTTTCCGCCTGCCCAGCGGAGAGCTCTATAAGGGCTGGGGGAAAAATTGACGGATACTGGTACTATTTCCAGCCGGACGGCAAGATGGTGAAGGGCTGGCAGAAAAATTCAAGACAAATGGTATTTCTTCCAGGAAAAGCGGAGCCATGGCTGTGGGCTGGGTGAAGGATCAGGACCGGTGGTATTATCTGATTCCGGAGACGGAGGCCGCCAACGGTCAAGTGGCAGGAGAATTATTTGCCGGAGACTGGAGAGTCATCCAGGGGCAGATATTATTATTTTGAAGCAGACGGAAAAATGCACACCGGCTGGCTGTTCTGGCAGGGAAGATGGTATTACTGCAATGAACTGGACAACAGTTTATTGGGGGTAATGTTTACCGGCTTCTTGACCAGAAATGAAAAAGACCTATTATTTAAACAGCAACGGTGCCATGGAAACCGGTTGGCAGAAAATTGACGGGGATTGGCGCTATTTCAAGAGGAGAGCGGAGAAATGCTGAAAAATACCTCTGTGGGCGGTTTTCCTTTAAATGCAGACGGCATTTTCCTGCAGGGAGAATTTGGAAGATAAAGGGATATTGTGTCAACTGGATTATTTTAGCTCATATCATCTTTTATGCCTCGGTCAAAAAGTATTTGCAAAAGCGTATTTTTGCAAAAGATGCGCTTTTTGCGGATAATTAAGAAAAATAGAATTGTGCATTTCACGAAAAAGAAGTATTATGGTAATTGGAAGAAAGTTTTTCAAGAATAGTGAAGAATATTCAAGAATAATTAGTACTTTGTTGAAATTTTATATTTATAAAATTTAAGAAAAACCGATAAATACATTGGAGAAAAATGGAGAAGATTGAGAAGAAAGCTTTAAGGAGATAGCGATGAAGAAGAAGGATCTGATCAATTTTGAAGGAAAATGGAAGGGAAAAGAAAAAGACGCTAATGGCTTTGGGGGGCAGAGAAATGCAATTCCTGGAGCTGGCGGAACGACTTATTCTCTTTATTACTCCTGTGGCTCTTCTTAATTCCATTTGAGAATAGGGCTAGAGCGGCGGATTCCACCGTGGTGGAATCGGTCAGCATTGACTTCCAGAGTCAGTACGGAGATGCGGAGGAAATCATTCCTCCGGAGATCAAGGTGCTGAGAATTATGTGGAAATTCGTTCCATCCAATATAGAAAAAATTTTGAATCCTGGGTACCGGCTCAGAAGGTAAGAGTGGAAGTGCTTTTGGGAACCAAGGACAACAAGGTATTTGCTGCAAATTTCAATAAGAGCAAAGTCAATGTTTCCGGTGCCAACTTTGTGGAAGCCAGCCCCAGAGGCTCGGAGCTTTTGCTGAAGCTGGATTATATACCCCCTGAATGGTTTTGGGAAGAACCTCCCGTGCCGGTTGGAACAAAGCCCATACCATGGCAATTTGGAAAAGTGACCTATGCTCCTGCCTATACGGTGGTATTGTATGGGGACGATAAGAAGATTACTGAATTTACCAACGTAAAGACCACATTTTTGGATTTATCCAAGGCGATGTCGGATTTACGAAAGACCTATTATTATGAGGTTAAGGCAACTCTCCACCGATGAGGAAAAGCAGCATATGAAGGATGGAGAGTTTGTCACCGCTTCCACAGAGGAAACTGCAGGAGCTGGAGGGAAGCAATCCGGTGAGTGCTTCGAAATGAGAAAAGCATCGATGATGCGTTGCTGGAAGGAACGGCGTAGCTCCACCTCGGCAGGGCATGTGGAAGACATTGGTACTTTATCGATGAAATGGTAAAGTAAAAAGGGCTGGCTGGAGCGCAACGGCGCTTGTTCTTTATGGATCAGCAGGGGTTATGAAAACCGGAATCACCAAAACCGGCGAGGACAAATATGCCTTTTTCAAGGAAGACGGCACTATGGCGGCAAACACTTAGCTACAGGTGGATCCGGAAACCGGGTATCTCTCGGAACCGACGGCTATATGATTTTTCGGCCGGTGGCAAAACAGCCGTAGCCAGTGGTACTATGAATAAGGATTTGCAGGGAAAAATGCAGATTGGCTGGCTACTGAAGGACCAAGAATGGTAATTACATGGATAAGACCGGTGTTATGCAAACCGGCTTCCGTGTCATTAACGGAAAGAAATATTACTTTGACGAGCAGGGAAAGATGCTGAAGAATACCACCGTAGAAGGAGTGGTATTGAGCTGACGGCGCTGCCGCATAAAAAGGCTTGCAGGAGTTACAAGTTCAAAAAGCAAGGGCGAAAGCCCTTGCTTTTTCCATGGAAAAGAAGCTTGCATGGTCAAGGAGGGATTTTCTGAAATAAAGTTAGGGAAACCGGCAAGAAGGGAGACTTCTTTTCTCAGGCACGCTCCGCTAAGCTTTCGGCTTTCATAGTGGTACTAAGCTCGAAGCACTACGTTTCCTTCGGAGCAAGTACCGATGGGCCTCACATTGCCTTCAAAAAGAAGTGCCCTCCCTCTGCTGAAATACCTAGAAGTTCTAATGTGAAAAGGAAATCCTTCCGACGATACGGAGAGGCTTGATTTTTCCATGGAAAAGCTTCAGCTTAGGAAGGGGAGGATGATTTAAGCTCTTCCCGGTCATAGAATAAAAGTAAAGCAGGAGAAGTACCCTTTTAAAATGAATGTGTGACGTAGATGCTCAGAGCAAAATCATTTAATCGTTCTTTCTTGGAGGTATACCGATATGCAGTAACTGCAGGAGAAGTACCTTTTTAGAGCTAATGGGAGGAGTTGCAACCTTTGATAGTGCCACTTGTTTTTAGGAGTGTCAGTATACAGTAACGCAGGAGTAGTACTCCTTTAAAGGCAATGTGAGGCCGTCGGTACTTGCACTAAGTGCTTTTCTAGTGCTTAGTACCGCTACGAGCCGAGCTTAGCAGGGAGCGTGCCTGAAAAGGAGTATTACCTCTGCTTTACGTATTTGCCTATCATCTCGCAAAAGGAGTACCACTCTCTGCTTTACGTATTATGTATCACCTCCTGAAAAGGAGTCCTACTCCTGCTTTACATTACATTAAATCTCTTGTAAAGATTTATAAAAACCCTCCCTATCTTGCCGATAAAAGAAAAGATAGTGCAAAAATAGAACTGGAACAAAATGACGTTTCACCATATTTTTACAGGAAAAGGGTAAAGATTTAGATGGCAAATGGAATTTCAATCTTAAATGGCATTCAGAATCAGAATGCTGTGCAGGCACAGTCTGCGCTGAATACAAAAACACAAGGTACCAACAGGAACTTCTTTTCGCCTCCGTAATGCAAATGTGCAGAAGCAAAAGTCCGTGCCTGCAGGTGCGGCTAAATATGATGCCATTTTTGAGGAAGCCAGCAGAACCTACGGAGTCTCCAAGTCTTTGTGGATTGCGGTGGCCAAGGCGGAGTCAAACTTTAATCCTAACGATGTTTCTCATGCAGGAGCTTCAGGAATCATGCAGCTCATGCTGGCACTGCCAAGAGTCTGGGAGTAAAGAATAGCTTTTGATCCCTATGAAAATATTATGGGAGGAGCGAAGCTGTTACGAGATAATATCAAAAGCTTCGGTTCCGTACCTTTTGGCTTTGGCTGCCTACAATGCAGGCCCCGGTGCGGGTGAAAAATACAATGGAGTGCCTCCCTATAAGGAGACTCAGAACTATGTAAAGAAAATCATGGCTGATCTGGGGGATTCCGCGTACAATGTAAAAAGTAATTATTTCGGACAGGGCAGCAGCACAAGCAGCTACGGAAGCTCTTCAAGCAGTATTTCCGCAAACAGTTTGCTGTCTACAGGGGCTTGGGGGCTTTAACAGGTTCTTCCAACAACCTCTTTTCCGGTCTGGGATTATCCGGAGGTCAAAAATGTGCTTTTCTCCGGAGTGCTTCAGTCTATTCTAGCAATGCGCTTTTAAATTCCGGCAGAGAAGCGGCAGCGGGAGACGGAGCGGACAATGGTACGGTAACACTGGATAAAAAGAGCTTTCAAAGCTTAGTTTCTCTATTACAAATGCAGATGATGATGCCATCCCGTATCGGGGAAATTTCGGATTGATCAAATGCTGTTCATTTAAGGGAGTAGAATGATGGTATTACGAGATTGCAATAGAGGCATGGTTCATTGGCCGGAGGAGGATAGAAACCTTCCGGTGGATGTGGAATTACAGGGAGAGGAAATCTTTCTCTACTTTAAAGGCTATAAGTTTCAAGACAGCCGTTTTGTTTCGGAAATAGATTTTTATGATAAGCAGCAGGGGATGATTGTAACCCTTGCGGAAGTTGTAATGAAAAGAAATCCGGCCTTTCCGGACAGCCCTTATCCTTGGATGGGCATTTGCGATGTGAAGGAAGTACTTCGGGTAGTACAGCGGCAAAACGATGTGCGGGTATCCGTGGCGATGGAGCTCCCTTTTGTAAAAGAAGGAGAAGGGGACGAAGAGGTACATTTTTTCGGCATTATCCGGAATTTAAGTGCAGGGGGAATCTTTATGGAGACCCGGGAAGCCTTGAAGGAAGATGATATTGTTCATTTCCGTTACCGCTTTGACAAGATGGATAGAGAGTTAAAGCTAGTGGTGGTCTGGGTAAAGACCAATGATCGGGGAACCTACGGCTATGGACTTCGCTTCTCCGAATGAGCTCCGGAGAGGAGTCGGAGGTACGAAAATCATGTGTTCCGACTGATTTTGAGCATGCCAGAAAAAGAAAAAGGATGAGTAGGGCTTTTCAAAAAGCCGCCAAGGAAGGAAAAATATGATGCTCTTTAGTAGCATGATGCAGGAAAAATGAAAGGAAATCTTTGGAGCGATGCGTAAAAGCAGCCGCTCCTTTTGTTGATTTTTGCTTGATTTTAGAAGAATATTCCGGAGCTTACTCGGAGTAGCTCTTGAGAATAGTAGGCTTAGCTAAGCAATTTGAAGCATTGCCTTAAGATATGGAAGCATTACTGAAAAAGTAAAGATATCGCTACTGCATGCTATTGAGCGAAATAGCTTCGGATGCATTATGGAAAAGGTATAAGGGTATCTTTTTAGGAGGAAGAAATTGGAATTTCAAAATGAGTTTTTAGATGAAGTGATAGAGGGCTTTTTATGTTCCGGGACTCATGAAGCGGGCTCGGGCGGCAGAATTACAGCTTCTCTCTTTTTTGGACGGATTTTGTAAGAAGAATCAAATTTCTTATTTTTTAGATTGCGGTGCCTTACTTGGAATAGTTAGGCATAAGGGATTTATTCCTTGGGATGATGATTTGGACATTTCCATGTATCGAAAGGATTTTAGACGTTTTGCAGCTTGTATTGAGGAAGAGCTACCGGAAGAAATTGGCTTTTATTATGTAGGCAAAGATAGAGTGACAGCCAGTTCTATGGCTGCCATAGGGATGAAGTCTCCAAGCTTTAATCCGGAAAAGCAGGAATTTTTTAATCAATTTCCCTTCTATGTAGGAGTAGATATCCGTATTTTAGAAGATGTTTTAGATGATGAGAAGGAAGAGGAACGCAAAAAGATATTCTATTATCTGGCTTCTTTATTAAAGGCTGTAGAAGAAGACAAAGAGTCGAATTATACCAAACTATGTCGGAAGTGGAAAAAAGAGCTTGCCGATATTCGAGAGGCAATACATCGCTTTCTAGAGCCTTATGGAATAGGAAACCTGATGCTATTTCCAAAGGATGGCAAGTCTTTTATGGGAGAAATCTATTATGCAATGGACAGTTTATATAGCTTTGTAGAGGATCGAGATACAAAGTATGTGGCTTGGGGGCCGGATTATGCCTTAAGACGTAAGGGGAGGATGAGAAGGAGCTGGTATTTGGGAGATGCATGCAGGAAAACTATCCCTTTATGGACAAGAATTTTTCAGCTCCTTCAAATTTGGAGGAAGTTTTGAAAGAGGAATATGGAGATTATCTTATTCCGAAGCAAAATTTAGGAGGACATTTCATCCCTTTTTATAAAGATTCAGAGAAGTACTTTCACCATAGTCTTGGAGAAAAGGATCCTTATCGATATTTCTTTTTGGAAGAAGATTTAAGAGACAGTAAAAGAAATAATGTACGCAGTATGATCCTGGAAAGTTTTGCTGGCTTGGAACGGTCTTGAAGAATGCTTTTGGAAAAAGAGGCCAGATGGCGAAGAACTAAAGTTCCTATGCCAAAAATCACAGGAAGATGTTTTAGCGATAGGAAATGCTATTGAAACAAGAGGAAGTTTTCCTCGGTGAGTTTACTGAAAGCTTTTGCACTATGGTTTTTCGACTTTATGAATGCGTGGTAAAAGCTGTAGCGAAGAATATATTTTCTCAGAAGAGTTGCCTGAAAAAGAGAGAGGATCATTATCATGATGATACGACAGCTAAGATATATCAAATTCCCAAAGACGATAGAGAATGCTAAGGAACAATTTCAGAAGGATTGGAAGATACGAGTGGTATTTTTAGCCTATTCTACTCCCTGTTTTGAAGAAAGTTTGGCCGCAGATTTTCAAAAAGATACTGGAAGGGGAGAAGATGGATGCCTACCTTCTTCCTGTACCCTATGGCTTTTAAAAAATGTTAAGGGAGAGCTTAGGAAAGAATATATGAAGGAAAAAACATTTTCAGAAGAAATATCAAATCTTTGGATTATGAAAAGCTTAAACTTGCAGAGTTTACAGGCGGATATTCTAGTGACACCTGTAGCCTTTTGGATTACGTGAATCCGGTTTTTCTTTGGATCCCTTCTATGATACTACATAGGATAAAGGAATTCACCCTAATTTGATTTATTATCCGGATTTTATAGTGGAAAGGGCCAGAAGGAGAGGAGAAATCTCTCTATAATCAGCGCTATTATATACCGTTGCTGAATTGCTCACTGTGATTTCACTATCTCTTCCTAAGGAAGATATGCTTAAGGATATCTCACTACTGGAGAAAAATGTTTTTCCACAAGCCAATGTGGAGTCTTATGAGAAGGCATTAGAGAAAAAAACTCTTTCCATAGAAAATTTTCAAAAACTTTGACGAAGTTGGAGAAGGAGAAGCTTCTGTTTTTGAAAAAAATTATTATCTGAAATAGTACATAAGGAATATATAAAGGGAAAAATTATAGAATAAAGGAGATATCATGGAATTTAATAAAGATTTTTGAGGATGAAATACGAAACGGTTTTTATATCCCGGGATTATGAAACGATGTTGGGCAGCGGCTATAGAAATTTTGTTGGAACTGGATAGAATCTGTAAAAAAATATAATATTTCTTATTATATTGATTACGGTACCTTTAATAGGTGCGAAACGACACGGTGGATTTATTCCTTGGGGACGATGATATTGATATTTCCATGAATCGAGAAGACTATAATCGTTTTTGCAGAGGTGGTAGAAAAAGAGATTCCACCGGAATTGAATTTTAATTCCCTTGAAAAGAGCAGAGATTATGGCAACGTTATAGCATGCTTGGGATTCCATGATGTAAGTTTGATGATAAAACGATTAAGCAAAATATCATGAGTTTCCTTATATGATTGCCATAGATATTTTGCATAAATGATTCTATAGCTAAAAATGCAGAGCTGGAAAAAGTTGAGAGAGTCAAAGATTATTGTTCTGGCTCAGCTGGTAAAAAGTACTGGACGGAGAATGTTCAGGAAAGCATTTTTGAAAACCTTGAAGCTCGTGGAAAGTAAAATTGCAGGTTCACTTTAACCGAAAAAGAAGAATTAAAAGCCTCAGGTTTATCGTTTATTGAATAAAATATTGTAAGGAGTTTGAAGGGGAAAAGGGAAGAAAGGATCTTTATGCTTGGATTCCCGGTGCTTACAATTCAAGCAATATTATTATCCGCAGGAAGACGTATTTCCCTTTCTTCCATTAGTTTTGAAGGGTTTTCTTTTCCTGCGCCTAAAAATGTAGATAAGATTTTAAGAATTGAGTATGGGGATTATACAACACCGAACGTATCAGGAGGGGCCCATAATTATCCCTATTTTCATCGATATGAAAAATTTAATTGACATAGCGGGAGGAGAGGATAAATGGCATTTCCGTTACCGTTTTAAAAAGAAGATTTGGAACACGAGAAAAAGAGAATATTAGAGATATGGTTTTTCCGTTCTTTCGTTCTTTGGGACAGCAAGAAGAGGCGATGAAAAGTAGAGAGGAGGATTATAGCTTTTACAAAATATGTTGGCAGATATACAGAATACAGCGCTAACTATAGGCAATACGATAGAGCAACGTTTGGGAGAGAACACGGAAACAGTGGCTCTTTTGTCTCGCTATTGTGAGATTTTATTCCAGGCATATGAAAAGGCTCGGCAGGGCGAATCTCCCAAAGCAGAATTGACAGATTTAAAAGAAAAGCGTTTAGAATGTGAAAAACACTGGAAAAAAGAATGGAAAAACCATGCTCATTCTATTGGATAAAGCGAAGCATTTTCAAGTATTGAAGGCTTTTTATCGGAAAAATGCGAGAAAGAGAAGATTGGGAAGTACTCAATGCCCATTCCATATTGTTATCGAAAGGGCAATCGGAGCTTTTAATGGAAGAAGAAATAGATTTGGAGAATTTTTCCCAAATCCTATACTTATGTAGATTATAAAGCTTATGCCTTTGATGTCATGATGCCGGATTGTATTGTAATCAATAGCCCTTATGACTCTAATAATATGGTGCAGAGCATAGATCCTTTCTTCTATAGCGAGAACATGAAGAAATATACAAAAACCTGGTCTATATTCCCTGGTTTGTGACAAAGGAAATCGAATGAGCGAACGAAGAAGATGGGAAGGCCATCGTTATGATGGATTATTATGTATGCCAACCCGGAGTAGCCTATGCGGGATCATAGCTTTGTGCAATCCGAAACTGTACGAAAAAGCTATATAGAAAAAGCTGGTTGAATTTACCGGAGAAGAAATGTAGAGCAGTATGGGAGAAAAATTATTGCTGCAGGCTCTTGTTTATTAGGACAAGAGGAGGAATTAACAAGGCATATATTGTCGTGTATAGACGGATAAGATAGCCGAAAGTAAAATTTTACACTCTGAACCGTACCCATTATAAAAAGTCAATATTTCTTTTTCTCGTCTTTTAACAAACTTATGAAAGAAGGGAAAATCGCCGAAGAGTAAAACATAGAGAGTAAAAAATCAGATGTCTAAAGGAATAGATAAAGGAGTGGAAAATGGAATTTCCAAGAGAATATGATGAGGTAAGGAACGGATTTTATATCCCCGGAATTATTAAAAGGATTTAAGTGGCACAGCTGGAAATCTTAGCAGTGATACAAAAATATGCAAAAAGCATAAAATTCGTTATTATGCGGATTTTGGAACTCTTCTTGGGGCAGTAAGAGAAAAATAATTTCATTGCTCGGGATGATGATTTGGATATTATGATGCTGCGGGATGATTTTGAACGCTTTGTAAAGGTTGTAGAAAAAGTCCCTCCCTAAGGAGCTGAAGTTTACGGCAGTGGAAATAAATAAGGATTCTTGCAGTTTTATTTCTGCTGTCGGACTTACGGAAATGAAATATAGAGATAAGGTTTTACGAAAATATCATGAATTCCCATATCCCACAGCAGTGGATATCTTGTGGTAGATGAGTTAGCAAAGGATCCTGAAGATGAAGCCTACAGAATGGAAGTCTTATCCATGTTGGGGACTATGCTGAATGGTATTGTTAATAAAAAGGAAAATACAAAAATTTTTCAGAAGGAACTAAAAGCAATTGAGGACTTATTACAGATAAAATTTGACCAAAAAAAGCCCTTGGAAGGACAGTTCTATGCCATTATGGACAAAGTTTTCCAGAGTTTAACTGGGGAAGGTGGAGAAATGCTGGCTTGTATGCCTTTTAGAATGATTCATAAGGATGCTTTGTTTCCAAGTCCGCCTTTACAGAGACTACTTGGGTTCCATTTTGTAACACAGAGCTTCCCATACCGAAAGATTATGACAGTGTTTTGAAAGCTAAATACGGGGATTACCATAAGACAGTAAAAGCCGGAGGCGGCCATGATTATCCTTGTTATAGAGAGTATGAGGATCTCTTAAGGAATGCATTAAAGGACAAATGGAATTTCGATTATCATTTTTCAGAGGAAGACTTACAGCATAAGAAAGAACCTAATTTCCGAGATATGACACTGGAAACTTGGGCTTATCTGGAGCAAAAATAAAAGATTTTTGAAAATTTCATGGCAGGTGAGTTTGCAACATGTTTGCAACTCTATGGGACAGGATGCAGGAGGAGGCTATTGCATTCGGCAATGCTATAGAGGTCAAATGCGGTGAAGGAAGTGAGACGGTATCTTATTTGGAAAAATACTGTGAAGCTTCTATATCATTCCCTACCGAGGCTTTTAGAAAAGGCTCTGCTTTTGCAGGAAAAAGCTAAGGAGAAAAAGGGACCCATGGGAGATTTTCTGGCTGCATTATGGAAGGATTTACAGAATATTGTACAAAAAGCCAAGTTCCTACCTAAAAGAAAGTTAAATTAGCGATAGAAAAAGAATTGAAAAAGAGTGGTTCTGTTTTTACCTACTGAGTGGAACAACTTAAGAGCTTTTTGCCTCTGTATGAGGCGCTTTCAAATGGAGGATGTGGACTGTAAAATCATGCCGATTCCTTATTTCGATCGCCTGGGCACCGGTGAGCTTTCGGATATGCATTATGAGGGAGAAGAATTTCGAAAGCAATGCCCGTTACAGATTATAAAGACTATGATTTTGCTTCAGAGCGTCCGGATTGTGTCGATGCATTCTCCTTATGATGAGTTCAACCAGTTCTTTCCGTGGATCCGTTTTTCTTTAGTAAAAATCTAAAAAGTATACTAATAAATTGGTCTATATACCGGCTTTCGTGACTGATGAGATTGATCCCAAGAATGAGGAAGACGGAAAAGCGTTTGGAAATATGGATTTCTATGTGACGGTTCCCGGACTCTTCCACGCTGATTTTACCATTGTGCAGTCAGAAAACATGAAAAAGCTTATTTGGCTAAAATTGCACAGTTCACGAATTCGGAGGTGCGGAAGCAAATGTCCAAGAAAAATTTCCGGTGCAGGTTCTTGTCTTTACGGAGATGATGAGGAAAAGGGAAGCAAGTCTGTACTTTCCGTATTTCGAAGATTTTTAATGAAAAAGGAAGAGATGTAGAGGGTATAAAAATCAAGAAAAATACTTTGAGTTTAAAATAAAAAGAAAAATCCAAAAGAGGTTTTTAAAGATAGATTGGAAAAAGGAAAAAGAAAAAGGAGATAAGGATGAAGGCCTTTAATTTTAAATTCCGGCAAGGGTAGCTCGTATGGGAGATCTGACCAAGACTCACCCCAAATGTATGACGGAAATTGCCAGCATGGAAACCATTATCAGTAGACAGCTTCGTCAGGGTGGCGGAGCAGGGGATTTCGAGGTAATCATTACCACAGGTCCCTTTGAGGAGAAGCTGATTCACTATGGGAAAGTCTTGGGACTCCCCTTAAGCTATACCTTTGTGGAATCCCAATTACGAGAATACCAATTACATTTATTCCATGTATTTGGCGAGAAAGTATCTGGAAGACACGGATATTTTGCTTTATGCACGGAGATTTGGTGGTGGAAAAACGATGTGTTTTTCTCTTTTGTGAAACCGAAGGTTCTTTGATGGCGGGAAGTAAGACGAAAGAGCTCCGGAAAAAGGATTTTAAGGCAGTGGTGGAGAATGACCGGATCCAAAAAGATAGGAATTTCCTATTTTGAACAGGCCTTTGCTGCCCAACCCTTATATAAATTTGAAAAAGAGGACTTCGGAAAATGGCTTTCGCCATTGTGGCGTTTTTGTGAATCCGGTGATGAGGAGAAGACAAGACTATATGCAGAGGAAGCTTTAAATACTGTCTTAGAGCATATTCCCCTCAATTTCTATGATGTTGGGGAATAAGCTCTGCCAGGAAGTAGATAATCCGGATGACTTAGCAGTGGTATCCAATATTTTATCGGAAATCAAAAAGCGCACCGTATACATTTGCTTTTCCACGGACATTTTTGCATAACGGACATTTGGCTCTTATCAAAAAGCAAAGCGTCTTGAAGAGTAATTGTAGGCGTGCTGAAGGACGAAGTGATTGCTTCTTATAAGCGCTACCCCTTAGTGCTTTTTCCGAGCGAAAGGCCATGTTTGAAAAATATTTCCGGAGTCTATCAAGTAGTAGAACAGTCCAGCCTATCCTATAGGGAAAATCTGGAAAAATACCGGCCGGATTATGTTCTTCATGGAGATAACTGGAAGATTGGTTTCCAAAAGCCCATTCGAGAAGAGGTTTGCAGTGTTTTGGCAAGCTACGGAGGAAAGCTGATTGAACTTCCTACCATAAAGAAGAAAAAGTACGCGGAGCTGGAAAAAGAACCAAGGCGGAGCTTTCCATGCCGGACGTAAGAAGAGGCAGACTGAAAAAGGAGCTGGAGCTAAAGGGCTTGGTTACCGCCATGGAGGCTCATGACGGTCTTACCGGTTTGATTGTAGAGCAGACCAAGGTGTACAAGGAGGGAGGAGCCCATCAGTTTGACGCCATGTGGATAAGCTCTCTCTGTGATTCCACCGCTAAGGGAAAGCCGGATATTGAGCTTGTGGATATGAGTTCCCTGTTTCAGAACTATTGAGGATATTACCGAGGTTACTACGAAACCCATTATTTTTGACGGAGACACAGGCGGAATCAAGGAGCACTTTGTATATACCGTGCGAAGCCTGGAACGTCTTGGGGTATCCATGGTGATTATAGAGGATAAGACGGGACTGAAGAAAAATTCTCTCTTCGGGACAGAGGTGGAGCAGACACAGGACAGTATTGAGGCTTTTTCCGAGAAAATCCGAGCAGGAAAGAATGCCCAAAGAACCAAGGACTTTATGATTTGTGCCAGAATCGAAAGTTTGATTTTTGGAAAAAGGGTATGGAAGATGCTTTAGAGAGAGCTTTGCTTTCCGAAAGGCAGGGGCGGATGCTATAATGATTCATAGCAGAAAGAAGGATCCCACGGAGATTTTTACCTTTGTGGAGCGTTTCTGGGAAAAAGAGAAAGATTGCTATATCGTTGTGGTACCCACCAGCTTTAACAGTGTAAAGGAAGAGGAATTTAAGCGAAGAGGAGTCAATGTGGTGGTTTATGCCAACCAACTGATGCGGGCTACAGTGCCAGCGATTCAGAAGGCGGCCACTTTTGATTTTGGAAAAGGAAAGAGCAGAGGAATGCGACAGCATGCTGATGCCCTTCCAGACATTATCCGTTTAATTCCGGAAGAAGATTAGAGGATTATCGGAAGAGATGCCACAGAGAAAATCTTTGGCATCTCTTTTTATAAGTCTTAATGCGTATCATAGGCGTTTCCTTTGGGGAATCTCGTTTTTATGAGCCTCTGTAGGTGGCTTGTGATATTTTATATCGATGTAGTATGTAACAGCGTGAATGAGAAAGGGATTAATGAGCAATGACCAAAGCGGAAATAGAGAATCAAATTGTACTGGGAAAGGAAAATCTAAAGGAAGAGTTGAAAAGCTTTTTTCAAGAACATTCCTTCCGAAGAATCTTTCTGGTGGCAGGAAGCTCCTTTCCCAAGCTTCCCATCGGGGAAGAATTACAGGAGCTTTTTCGGAGCTTTATATTGCTTTTTATCATTTTTCCGATTTCCGGGCCAATCCCCGATTGGAGGAGGTGGAAGAGGGGATTAAGGCCTTTTCCGCCTTTCGCGGAGACAGTATTTTAGCGGTTGGAGGAGGCTCCGCCTTGGATACGGCAAAGTGCATTAAGCTTTTTTTACAGGCTTATCCAAGGATAGACCGTATTTGGAACAGGAATTTAGAGAGAATGATATTCCTTTGTTGGTACATCCCACCACGGCGGGAACCGGTTCGGAAAAGCACTCCTTTGCGGTAATTTATCAAGATGGAGAAAAATGCCCTGTGGAGCATGAGAGCATTTACCCTGAAGTATCGTATAGAGGATGCAAGAAGTCTAAGAAGCTACCTCTATACCAGAAGAAGGCTACCCTCTTGGACGCTCTAGCCATGCCATGGAAGCGATTTGGTCAAAAGTATAGCAATGAAGACAGCAGAGCTTATGGGCAGAAGGCCATTACATTAATTTTATCGAATTATAAAGCATATCTTTCTTTTGGAAAATGAAAATAATGCAAAAGCTCAAGGAAAAGCCTCTTCAGTGGAAGACTCTTCGCAGTCGGTTTTGGAGTCTATTGCTGAAGCTGCCAATCTTGCGGGGAAAGCTATTGCGGTGACAAGAACCACTGCCGGTCACGCCTTATCCTATAAATTGGGGAGCATCTATCAGCTTCCCCACGGATTGGCCACCGCCATGGTAAACCGTGCGCTTTATCCTTTTATGTGTAGGGAAAAAAGTCGTATGACAGATCCGGAAAAAACCTGCTGTTTTTGGCAAAAATGCTTTTCGGCAGAAACGGAAGAAGAGGGGGCAAAGCGTTACCTAGAAATTTTGGAGGACTTGGAGATTCTTCCCAATCTTTCGGTAAAGGAGGGGGACTTGGAGAATTTAGTCGCAGCCGTGAATCCGGAAAGACTTTCCAATCACCCCATTGCGCTAAGAGAAGAGGACATAGGGCTTTTTGTATAAGGAGATTTTGGGAATCAGGTAAGAAAGATTTTCTGGAAGTTGAGGAAAATCTATTCTTTTGCCTCAAGAAATTTCAATATTTTATGTTTCATGATGAAAAAGCAATAGCCAGAAAAAGCAAAGAAAGCTTATGATAGAAATATAACAATAAATGACAGCTTAGTAGAGCAAGGAGGCCCCTATGAAGGTTGAGAGATTTTTTTAGAGTTGTGTCCGTCGGATTTTTTTGCCGGAGTTCCGGACTCCCAGTTAAAGGCTCTCTGTGATGAATTAATGGAAAAATACGGTACAGGGAGGCAACACCACATTGTAGCCAATGAAGGCAATGCTGTAGCGCTTGCAGCAGGATATCATCTGGCTAGCGGAAAAGTACCCATGGTTTATCTTCAAAAAACAGCGGAGAGGGGCAATGCCATGAATCCCTTAGTGTCTTTGGCTTCGGAAAGAGTCTACGGGATTCCCCTTCTCCTTGTGATCGGATACAGAGGAGAACCGGGGGTAAAGGATGAACCCCAGCATCTTTTTCAAGGAGAAATCACACTGGATTTTTTAAAGCTATTACAGATTCTCTACTTTGTTTTTGGAGAAGGAGAGCAAAGAGGAAGAATTAAAAAAATGCTTTAGAGGGCTTTTGTAGAAAGAGTTTCAAAAAGGGCAGACAGGCAGCCATTGTGGTAAAGAAGGGGGCTTTTGGAGAAGGAGCACGGCTATCACTATAGCAATGCTTATAACTTTTCCAGAGAAGATGCTATCCGCTGCATCGTAGACTATACCGGAGATTCTCCCATTGTTTCCACTACCGGAAAAGCCAGCAGAGAGCTTTATGAGATTCGGGAAGAACGGGGTGAGGACCATAGCAGAGACTTTCTTACCGTAGGTTCCATGGGACATGCCAGTTCCATAGCTTTAGGAATTGCTTTGGAAAAAGGAGAACGAAAGGATTGTTTGTCTGGACGGAGACGGCGCTCTTTTGATGCATATGGGGGCTATGGCAGTTCTTGGATCATCGGGGCAAAAAAATATTTTACATATCCTTTTAAATAACGAGGCTCATGAAACCGTAGGAGGCCAGCCCACCGTCTCTCCAAACATCGATTATGGCAGTGTGGCAAAGGCTTGCGGATACAGTAAATCCTATCTGCTAAGAAACCAAAAAGAACTTAGAAAGAGTTCTTTTGGAGAGTGCCAAGGAAGAGGGACCAATTTTCCTGGAGGTTCGTTGCGCCATGCATTCTCGGGAGAATCTGGGAAGACCTAAGGAGAGTCCTAAAGAGAATAAAGAGCTGTTTATGAAGAAGCTGGAGAAGTAAGGGCTTGTGAAAAATCACAATATTTTTTTACACAATATAGGTCTGAATTGGGGCACGCTCCCGCTAGCCTCGCCGCATAGCAGTACTAACTTCAAGCTTCGCCCAGCTCGCTTTCAGTAAGTACTGATGGGCTCAGACTACCCCTTTTCAGACCTATATTGCTAAAAAACGTTTAATTATCGGGATTTTTCACTGCCCCTTTCATTTCGTGCTATAATGTTGTCCGTAGAACTTTATTAAACTAATTTGGATAAGGAGGACAATATGACAAGAGAAGCGTTAAAGCAGGAAGTGGAGAGATTCTTAGAGGCTTATAGCCTATGCCCGAGGGAAAGGCTGCAGCCCGTGCATATTTGGAGGCCTTCGGAACGGAGCATGAACAGGAAAAGGCAAAGGCTTTGATTCAGGAAATCAAAGAGGATATTACCAGTATCGATGATTTGATTGCCCTTGCGGAAAGTGAAGCCGGAAAAGCTTATTTTCGGAGAAGAGGGAGCGAAGAATACTGCCGCTGCCGCAAAGGAAGCTAAGGCAAAGGGAGAGGATACCTGTATTTGCCCGCCTGCCAAAGCGGAAAGATTCTCTTGGCCAATGAAAGAGAGATTATCGGATAAAATAATATACAGATGTAAAAAGCTGGGTCCCTCGGACCTGCTTTTTCAATGGACAAAAATCAATTCTAAAGATTCCGAAAAAGCACTTGCTAGAGGAAGGATTTCTTGCTATATTGTGTTGGCGTGTCTATTGGTGACACAAGAATTTGTGTTTTGTGAGGAATATGAAGGGGCAAGGTTTTTCCAAGAAAAAGTGGCTGAAAGCCTTTTTATGCGAAAAAAATAGAGCTGATACAGTAGTAGAGAAAGATGGGTGCTATGCAAACAATTATTAAAAGAGGCCTTTTGGAAGAGGACTATCAGGGAGAGAAGATTGAAAGAGCGATGGAAAAAGGCCTTTCTCTGAGGGAATTTCTGTAGAGCAGGAAAAACTGCATTTTCTTTTGGGAAAGGTAGAGGAGAGCCTCGCAGAGAAGCATAGAGTTTCCGTAGAAGAAATTCAAAATGCCTGGAAGAAGCCCTGATGCATAACTGGGGATTACAAGGTAGCCAGAGCCTATATCCTGTACAGAGAGAAGAGAACTCTTTAAGACATCTTCGCCAGCGAATCAAAGAGGAAATAGGAGATAATGAGATTGATGATGTACTTCGCCGTTGTCAAAAAGGATTTTCCGGATTATGATTTGGCAAGACTTTCTGCAAAGTATCTGTCCTTGAGTAAGGGAGAACAGGAGCTTAGCAAGCGTTTGGCTCTCCTCACCAGAGCGGCGGCAGAGCTTACCACCCAGGAGGAACCGAGCTGGGAAAAGAATTGCAGGAAGACTTCGTTCCTATCATTTCCATAAGGAATTGAAAGAAGGCGGAGGAGAGCAGAAATCTCCGCAGCTTTTATGATAAGTTGGAGTATCTGACAGAGCAGGGGCTCTATGGAGCCTATATTCTGGAGCACTATTCCAAGGAAGAGGTGGAGGAACTTGCCAAGTTTATCGACCAGAGCAGAAACGACCTTTTTGGTTATTCAGGCCTTGACCTTCTTCTGTCCTCGTTACCTGATTCGGGATCATCAGCATGTGGTACTGGAGAGTCCCCGTGAAATGTACCTTGGAATCTCTATGCATTTGGCCATGAAGGAAAAAGGAGAACCGTTTACAGTATGTAAAGGAGTTCTACGATATGATGAGCCTTCATCAGGTGACCATGGCAACCCTCTACCCAGTCCAATGCCAGAAAGCCCTATCACCAGCTAAGCTCCTGCTTTATTGATACGGTACCGGATTCTTTGGACGGCATTTATCAGAGCATTTCAAGTTTGCGGATGTTTCCAAATACGGCGGCGGCATGGGGATGTATTTCGGAAAGGTGCGTTCCAGAGGCGGAAAGATTCGTGGCTTTTGAGGGTGCCAGCGGCGGCGTCATTCGTTGGATTCGTGTGGTAAATGATACAGCTGTGGCTGTGGACCAGCTGGGTATGCGTCAGGGTGCGGTAGCGGTGTATTTGGATGCCCGCATAAGGATTTGCCGGAGTTCTTAGCAGTTAAAGACCAATAACGGGGATGATAGAATGAAGGCCCATGACGTTTTCCCCGGCGGTATGTTATCCTGACCTTTTCTGGAAGAAGGTAAAGGAAGACTTAAACCAGAATGGTACTTAATGGATCCCCACGACATTTTTCCTCGGGTAAAGGGCTATTGCTCGGAGGACTTCTACGGAGAAGAGTGGGAAACTCGCTATGAGGACTGCGTACGGGACAACCTGAATCAGCAAAAGAGTCTATGTCTTAAAGGATTTGGTGCGTTTGATTCTGAAATCCGCTGTGGAAACCGGAACTCCCTTTGCCTTCTACAGAGATACCAGGAATCGGATGAATCCCAACAAGCATAAGGGAATTATCTACTGCTCCAACCTTTGTACGGAAATCGCCCAGAACATGAAGGAAGCGGAGATTTATGGAGCGGAAGGTAGTGACCAAGGACGGGGATGAAGTGATTGTCAGCACCGTAAAGCCGGGGACTTCGTGGTTTGTAATCTGGCATCCTCTGTCTTGGCAATATTCCGGTGGAAAATCAGGGAGAGCTTGAGAGAATCACCAAAACCGTTGTCCGGGCTTTGGACAATGTGATTGACCTAAATTTCTATCCTGTGGCAGAGGCGGAGATTACCAACAAGCGTTACAGAGCTATCGGTCTTGGCGTATCCGGATATCACCACATGCTGGCAAAGCACCACATTGCCTGGGAGTCTCAGGAGCATCTGGACTTTGTGGATAAGGTTTTTGAAAAATATTAACTATGCGGCGATTAAGGGCCAGCAGTGAATTGGCTAAGGAAAGAGGCTCCTACAGTGCTTTCGCAGGCTCTGAATGGGAGTCCGGAGAATACTTTAGCAGAAGAAATTATAACAGTCCCCGTTGGAAGAGCTTAAAGCAGGAAGTTCATGAGGGGATTCGCAATGCCCTGGATTTTGGCTACTGCCCCCACCAGCTCCACCTCTATCTTGATCGGAACCTCCGCCGGCTTAGACCCCATTATGAATCGCTTCTTCTTAGAAGAGAAGAAGGGGCAATTCTGCCCAGAGTGGCACCGGAGCTTTCATGGATACCTACTGGTATTATAAGTCTGCCCACCAGATGGATCAGACCCGGTCCGTACGAGCGGCGGGACTTTCGTCAAAGACATATTGACCAGGCCCAGAGTTTTAATTTCTGGATTACCAATGAGTACAAGATGAGTGAGCTTTTTAAACCTTTATACTCTGGCATGGGAATGCGGGGTAAAAGACCATTTACTATGTAAGGTCCAAGGCATTGGATCCGGAGGATTGTGAGTCCTGCCCGCATAATAGATTAATCGCTTCCTTCATATGCTGCTTAAGGCCTGCTGCGTTTCCTACTCGCCCCATGCGCCGATGCACTCGTGCTCCTTGCGAACTCGCTTCGCTCAGACACGCACCGCACTCGTTGCTAGCATGGGGCTCCTAACGGAAGCCTCGCAATGGCCTTATCGCGGCATATATAGAGGAAGTCTCGTAATGACCATATCGCGGCATATACATAGGAAGCCTCGTAATGGCCTTTATCGCGGCATATACATTCTGAAGCGTCAAAAACATCTCCCTTATGCATAGAGACATTTATCTATAGAAAAATTGAACTATGGCTTTTCAAGGATAACAAAAGAAGTGGATTACTCTACTGCTTCAATGCAGTAGGAAAGGAAATAGAGTATGGAAGAGATTAAGCGTAAGCCCTTATTTAACCCGGAAGGGGATATTGATGTTCGCAATCGTAGAATGATTAATTTCAATACGACCAATATCAATGATTTTAACAACATGAGATATGAGTGGGTGTCGGACTGGTATCGTCAGGCCATGAACAACTTCTGGGTTCCTGAAGAGATTAATTTAAATCAGGACAAGAGTGATTATCCCAAGCTTTCCGAGGCGGAAAGAAGAGCCTATGATAAAATCCTGAGCTTTCTGGTGTATTTGGATTCCCTGCAATCCGCAAATCTGCCCAACATTTCCCAGTATGTTACGGCAAATGAGGTGAACCTCTGCCTTTCCATTCAGACCTTCCAGGAGTGCATCCACAGCCAAAGCTATAGCTATATGCTGGACACCATTTGTAACCCTACGGAAAGAAACGACATTCTCTACCAATGGAAGACGGATGAGCATCTCTTACGGAGAAATGAGTTTATTGGAAACCTTTACAATGAATTTGTGGAGCAGCAGAGTAAGGACAGCTTCTTAAGAGTCTGCATTGCCAACTTTATTTTGAGGGAATCTACTCTATTCCGGCTTTATGTTCTTCTATAACTTGGGAAGAAACGGGAAAATGCCCGGTTCCGTTCAGGAAATTCGCTACATTAACCGAGATGAAAATACTCACCTTTGGCTCTTCAGAAATATGCTTTTGGAACTGAAGAAGGAAGAACCGGAGCTTTTTGATGAGGCTCATATTGCGGAAATTACCGAGATGGTGAAGAAGGGTGTGGAGCAGGAAATCGCCCTGGGGTCAGTATGTTATCGGAGAATCCATTCCCGGTCTTAACGGGAAAAATGGTGGAGGACTACATCCGTTATTTAGGAAACCTTCGTTATCGCTCTCTAGGCTTGCCCAATCTTTATGAGGGTTAGTGAGAAGGAGCCGGAATCCATGAAGTGGGTTTCCCAGTATGCGGATGCCAACATGGTAAAGACAGACTTCTTTGAGGCTCGTTCCACAGCCTATGCCAAGAGCACAGCCATTGAAGATGATCTGTAAAAATGATGGAAATCGTATTTCCGCTTATCCGGAAAAATATGCTATTTTTATTCCATAGAATAATTTAATAGGCATTATTAATTCTTTCTGAAATCCATAGAAAATCTTATAAAAAGCGGCTACTTTGACGAAAAATCGAAGTAACTGCTTTTGTGTTAGAAGGAGGCATTTTGCATTCTCCTTTGCATTAGATAGAGATAGAGGGAAAGGCCGAAAAGGGAAAAGTGTGTTCGGCTGATATAGAGGCAGAAAAGGAAAGGAAGGAATGGAAGAAAAGCTATTTGTACGAAGAGATGATATATCAGATTGGCATGCAGCTGGGTGAGTCGGTAAAAGACATTCGTGGAAGAGCCATGATTGAAAACGGCGTTTATCTGGATGCCTATCAGGTGCGCTATATCAAAGAAAAAAAGCTGCCGGGAATCTATATTTACTGGGTGAGAGATGATAAAGACATCAAAATTCCGAGAAGACCAAGCAGATTATCCGTCAGCATAGAAAGCCGGATCGTGCTAAAATTCAGCTTTCCGTGGAAATGAAGAAACAGCTGGAAGAAAGAATGAACCATATCTTCGATCACACGGAGGATAAGGATTTTGCCACCAACTCTTTGGATATTTTCGATGAGCTGGAGTCAGCCATCTTCAAAAATGATGCGGTGGCGATTGATGTGAACCTCATTAAAATCAGTGATGAGTACACCTTTAAGCATAGTGTGGATGTGGCGGCCATTTCCATGATGATTGGAAGAGAATACGGTCTGCCGAAGGAAGAGCTCCACCAGCTTGGGATTGCAGGTTTACTGCATGATGTGGGAAAAAGCCAGAATCCCCAATGAAATTTTGAATAAGCCCGGAAAACTGACGGATGAAGAATTCAAGGTGATTCAGAATCACAGCCTATTCGGCTATGAAATCTTGAAGGAAAAGAACAGCTTTTCCCCATTATTTTGGACGGTGTGCTGCATCACCACGAGAAGATGAATGGAATGGGCTATCCGGACAACTTGGGCAGCAGCCAGATTTCCTGTTTTCCAGAATTATTTCGTGGCGGACGTATTTGATGCACTGGTGACCAAGCGCCCTTACAAAGGACCGATTACCGGAAGAGAAGCTATGGAAATGGTCTTGGCTATGGGCTCTGAGTTGGACAACGCTATCATTCAAAGCTTTATTGAAAGCGTGATCCTCTATCCGGTGGATACCATTGTGGAGCTGTCCACAGGACAGATGGCCAAGGTGGTGGAGAATAACTGCTATCCCACCAGACCTAAAGGTGGTAGAGCTGCAGACCGGAATGGTTTACGATTTATGTCATGACATGGAATGTAACAAAATCATAGTTTTATAATATATAGAGGAAAAGGGATGGGAGAGCAGCTTCCGTCTCTTTTTCTGTTTTTTTAATGCATTGGAAATATGGAGAAAATCCACTTTTTCTATGAATAGGTCCGGAAAAGGGGCAATCTGAGCCTCGCCGGTACTTGCTGAAAGCGAAGCTTGAAGCTTTAGTACTGATGCGTGGCGAGGTTAGCGAAAGCGTGCCCTTTCCGGACCTGTTCTATAGAAAAGAATGTGAGTGCTTATTATACATCCCTTTTCCTCTGTATATTTTTAAATACTTTAAAGAGAGGAAATTTATGCTATACTAAATCGTAAAAATGCTTTTTCAAAAAAAGCGGGGTCTAGTCCTTTGCGGTAGTAAGGGAGTTACAGGAGGCTTGGATGAAGAAATATGATGTAGCGATTGTTGGTGCAGGACCTGGGGGAATTTACGCGGCTTACGAGCTGATGAAAAAAACAGTAAGCTTTCCGTGGTAGGTTTTGGAAGGGACATAGTCTGGAAAAAGAGACATTGTCCTATCGACGGAAAGAAGATTAAAAAGCTGTATTTCCTGTAAAAGCTGTTCCATTATGAGCGGCTTTTGGAGGAGCCGGAGCCTTCTCCGACGGAAAATACAATATTACCAATGACTTTGGCGGAACGCTTTTACGAATACATCGGAAAAGAGGAAGCTCTTTCCTGATGCGTTAGTGTAGATGAAATCAATATGGAAAATGGTGGGAGAGGGAACAAGACTTTTCTCACTGCAGGAACAAAGTTTAAGAAGCTTTTGCATGCAGAATCGTTTAAAGCTTTTTGATGCTTCCTGTTCGCCACCTTTGGAACAGACATCAACTACGTGGTATTGGAAAATCTTTATGCCAAGCTTAAGGATCAGGTGGAATTCCATTTTGATTGTCCGGTGGAGAAGGTGGAAAAAGCTGAGAATGATGGCTTCCATCTCCATACCAAGAAAGAAGATTTCTATGCGGATAAATGCATTATCTCTGTAGGTCGTTCCGGAAGTAAGTGGATGGAAACGGTTTGCAAAGACATGAACATTCCCACCAAGTCCAATCGCGTAGATATCGGTGTTCGCGTGGAGTTTCCTGCCGTAATCTTCTCCCATTTAACCGATGAGCTTTATGAGAGTAAGATTGTTTATCGTACCGAGCTTTTTGAGGATAATGTACGTACCTTCTGTATGAATCCTAACGGTATCGTGGTTAATGAAAATACCAACGGCATTGTTACCGTAAACGGACACAGCTATGAGGGAGAAGAGCGCATACGGAAAAATACCAACTTCGCTCTTTTGGTGGCTAAGCATTTTTCCGAGCCCTTTAAGGACAGTAACGGATACGGTGAAAGCATTGCCCGACTTTCCAATATGTTGGGAGGCGGTGTAATCGTTCAGCGTTTCGGTGATTTGGTGCGAGGAAGAAGAAGTAATCATAAGAGAATTGAGGAGGGACTGGTTCAGCCTACTCTTCAGGCAACACCCGGAGATTTGAGCCCTGGTGCTTCCGAAGAGAATTTTAGACGGCATTATGGAAATGATTTATGCCCTGGATAAGATTGCTCCCGGTACAGCCAATGAAGATACCCTTCTTTATGGAGTAGAGGTTAAGTTCTACAACATGGAAGTGGCATTGGATGAGCATTTGGAATCCTGTGTAAAGGGGCTCTATGTGATTGGAGACGGTTCCGGTATGACCCATTCCCTTTCCCATGCCTCCGCATCCGGAATCTTCGTAGCCAGAGAAATTGCAGGCTAGTTATATAAAGCATAAAATTGCGACTGAGAATTGCAATAGATATAGTATCTAAGGAATTAAAAGTCTAAAAAAGACCGACCATAGGGCAGCGTTGCCTTAGTCGGTCTTTTGAATCTATTGATATGCTTTCAACTTTTTCCCATATAGCTTTAGAAGCATATTTTTCTTTATCTTTTATCCTTGTCGAAGAGGGGCTTCCGAAGGAAGAAGCTTTTCTTTCCAATAGTTTGCAAAATTCTGTTCCGCTTTCTTTTCCAAAAGACTTTGATACAGCTTTTGCAATTCCTTCGGATTGTAAAATCACATAATCGGAATGTACCAGTGCTGGGCATGACTACATAATTTTCCGCATTCACGATGGCTTTTCCATCTTCCTTATCCTCTAAATCAATTTCTGAAGTAACAAACCAAGGAATATAAATCAACTGTTTCGTATAAGACTTTAAGCTTTTTGCTAAAAAGGCCGGATCAAGCATAAAGCTTAAGTTATATTCATCACAGGGATCATTTATGAAAATAAAATCCGGAGAAAGCTCCTTTAAATCGATAGTCCTAAAATCCAAAAAGAGAAGGGTTGTCTTTTCCCAACTCATCTTCATATAAAACATAGTCCCATTGTGCCGGAGAACAGCCTCCCAGCCCATCTTTGTAATAATAAGGAAGGGGCATAGGAAACAATCCACAGAGTCATCTTTATTTGCCTCTAAAAAGCCCCTCATGGACTCCCCAACGAGAGTATAGGGAAGGAAGAAAAAAACAGGCGCGGCTTTTGGGAATTCTGACTATTTTTCTTCTTTAAAGATAGATAATACATTTGATCTTTTCTTTAAATCATTTTTATCGATAGAATATTCGTAGAAAAAGCTTTCCTCCGATTCCATCCCTGTAGGCTGATTCCATTTTTGCGATACATGGGGTAATCATGATTTCTCCGCCTTTTTAACGGTTCTATAATCATAATATCTTTCGGAGATGACTTTTATATACTCTTTTTGGCGCAGGAAGAGCCAGAAATTCAAAATCCAAAATAAACTTGTTCATCGTACCAATGTGCATTAAAAATGCCCTTACCTTGCCCTTGATAAATGATAAAAATCCAGTAAACAGGCAATTTTACTTCGGAATTTGATTAAATCTTTGAAAACAGTCTGATAAAAAGATTTAGAATAGTTTCTCGGTAGTGAGGAGAATGCAAAAGTTTAACTTTGGTTATTTTTCCACCTTTTTGCTTCTTCTACCAAAACAGCTTTCTGTCGCCCTCGGTAAAGGGAAAAGAAGCAAGAATGCATAGGGATTTCAGCAGCTCCATTCGTTGTCTTTCTTTTTCTGTATCTTCCGAAAGATAGTCATAAGGGAAAATATCAACGCCGGCTCCATAAAGATAGTTGTGGTATTTCCCGATGGCATCGGTGGAAATCAGCATTTCTTATGTTGGACAGAGCTAACTAACTCGCCGTTACTATTGTCTTCCTTTAAAGAACGGAAAACTAATTCTTTAGGGAGCTCTTTATTAGCCACTTTTGCGAAGATTTCGTAATCCTTTCGCAGCATCATAATGTCAATGTCATCATCCCAAGGAATAAAAACCCTTGTGGCGGATGGCACCCAATAGATTCCATAATCAATAAAAATAGCGAAGTTTATGTTTTTCGCAAATTTTATCAATCTCAACTAAGATTTCCAATTCCGCAGCCCAAGCCCGTTTCATCATGGCGGGAATAAAAAAACCTTCTCTAACTTCATCCAAAAGAAATCTATTGAAATTCCATCTTTTGTACTCCTTTTTCCGTAAATGTATATCCATTATATACTTCGGTAAAAAGAAAGCTATCATTATTTAAGCAAGGGAAAAAAACTAAACTACAAAATATGGAAGACAAGCTGGCATATCTTGTATCTTAAAAAGAGAAAAATCTTTTTTCAAAATAAATCTATATTTTTTTGTTGACAAGCTTTAAGCTCAAGTGTTAATATACACAAAGCTGTCGCAAAAACAAGACAGCAAAAAAAGCAGAAAGAAAGCAAGGAAAAATCAAGGCTTTAGCTAGGATGAACCAGTAAAACTTTTTGCAAAAACTGAACCTTGAAAATCAAAGATCGAATAATACACAGACCCTGAAGATTCTTGAAAAAGAAGTTCTTCAGAAGAACGAAAAAGCCGGAATTCCGGCAGAGAAAATTCAGAAGCACAGAAATGTGCAGCGAAAAACAAACTTTAACAGTAAAAAGGAAAAAAACAAGCTAAGCGCGTTTTTGACTTGGACTGAACTTAAACCGCTCGGAAGAGCGGATAATGCTTTTGTAAGAAAAGCACTTTTTTATGGAGTTCGATCCTGGCTCAGGATGAACGCTGGCGGCGTGCCTAACACATGCAAGTCGAACGAGATGCGTATTGGAAAGCTTCGGCCGGAAGATAAGTTATCTAGTGGCGGACGGGTGAGTAACACGTGGGTAACCTGCCTTATGGAGGGGATAACAGAGAGAAATCACTGCTAATACCGCATAAGCACACAGTACCGCATGGTACAGGGTGAAAAAGATTTATCGCCATAAGATGGACCCGCGTCTGATTAGCCAGTTGGCAGGGGTAAAAGCCTACCAAAGCAACGATCAGTAGCCGATCTGAGAGGATGACCGGCCACATTGGGACTGAGACACGGCCCAAACTCCTACGGGAGGCAGCAGTGGGGAATATTGCACAATGGGGGAAA